>MTLD01001292.1_pt1 | contig 133954 bp, 132 predicted proteins | sample 1982471 | NCBI WGS metagenome assembly MTLD01 (sample SAMN05712604, study PRJNA340218) | biofilm metagenome | isolation source: sample SPM anode biofilm adapted to -50 mV | place: USA | collected 2012-02-03
ATGGTTTTTGCGAACATTCCTTGACACTATCCTCATTTCTTAAAACTCATATTTCAATTCCGGCTTGCTTCAATATAGTAAAATATTGAAATGAGTTATTCTGAGCAGGAGGAATGATTTTATGTAAAACGAATGTAAAGAAATAAGTGAATAAACTGTTTTGGAGGTAGACTATGGCGGATTTAAAACGATTTATCAGTAATAAAGGAAATGCGAAGGTATTTGATGCGGTTGAGAACTTTCTGCGGGATTTGGTGCGAGATATAAATGAAATCAATAAGGCTAAGGATGAGGCGGCACAAGGGAAAGACCAAGGTGAAGTCTATAAATGGAATATGCAATGGCGGCCTGGAAATGAAATTTCCTTATATTACAAGGGGACAACGTTGCAGATAAATCTGAACGCAAATAGTAAAAAAGATTTTTTTTCATTAAAAGTAGACAAGACTATTGCAGACAAGGCGAGTAAGGAAGGAAAAGATTTTTTTAATAATACGTATTCTATTGCTGAGTTAAAAGGAATTGTTAAAGATGCAATGAGTTACTTTGAAACGATTATTTCTTCGTTTGACGGACCGGATAAGCAAAAAGAACGCAGAGAGGAGCAAGCAATAGCTTCTGCTCTTGAAAATAATATGGATTTTCTAATTATTGACATGGAAGTGGTTGTTGGGGGATTGAAGGAAAAGCCAGAAGGCGACTTATTGGCATTGGCGAAAAATGGGAATGGATCATATTCTTTTGTGCCGATCGAACTGAAGATCGCTGGGCAGGATTGTTCTACGGCGAGAGAGCAAGTTGAAAAATTTGCAGAATTGATTACTAATAAAACTGAACTGTTTAAAAAGAACTATCAAGAGGTATATGCACAGAAACGTGCGGTTGGCATCATTGCTGATGGTCCCGAAAAAATTGAGATAACCGGCTTGGGGGAGTATGCATTGGTGGTCATTTTAAACGAGGATGGGATTTACACTTCAAATTGTGTGCAGAGCGACGTCATGCCGATAAAAGAATTACACATAACAAGAGAAGATTTTGTAAATTTGAAATGGCTAACAAAGTGAGAGTGATTTCATGAAGCTCATCATTCATCGCGGCACGCATCAAATTGGCGGCAGCTGTGTAGAAGTGATGGCAGGAAAGACCCGCATTGTAATAGATGCGGGTCTTCCTTTGCCATCCCTGGAGGACGAAGAGTCTTTTAAAAAGCATTCTTTTCCAAAAGTGGGAGGGCTGTTTACCGGTGAGGCTCCCAGTGTAGATGCGCTTCTTCTTTCGCATTATCATGGAGATCATGCAGGGATGTTGCCATATGTGCATGAAGAGATTCCTGTGTACATGGGGGAAGCAACCGCAAGAATTATGGAGATGACAGCAAGGTTTGTCGGGAAAGAAAGACCAGCGAAAACGGCGGGTTATTTTATTAGCGGCAAGGAGCTGTATATAGGAGATTTTAAAGTTGCACCATACTTAGTCGACCATTCCGCCTATGATGCCTATGCTTTTGTAATTCAGGCAGAAGGCAAGAGTATTGTTTATTCCGGAGACTTGCGGCTTCATGGTCGCAAGTCCAAAGCTACCTGGTATTTTCTCAAGAATGTACCCCATAAGGTGGATGCGCTGTTTTTGGAAGGAACCATGCTGGGCAGAAGGAACGAGTCAGTTCTAACCGAGACGGAAGTCGAGCTGCAGGCGGCGGAATTTATGGGGAGTGGGAAAAAACCGATACTGCTCATGCAGTCGGCGGCCAACATCGATCGCCTGGTGGGCATGTACAAGGCAGCATGCAGCAGCGGGCGCGAGTTTGTAATGGATATCTTTACTGCCAACATGGCAGTAGCAGTGGGAGGGAAAATTCCCAATCCTTTTTCGCACCCAGGCATTCGCGTGTTTTACCCCAAGAGAATGACGCACCGCATGTTTCAAGGGGGCCATGGGGAATGGATGTCTCGTTTCAGTCATTTCAAAATATTACGCGAGGAGCTTCGCGAGAAATCAAATTACTGCCTGACAGTACGAGGTTCCATGTTGAACGACCTGAGAGAAATTGGCAATCTGCAAGGGGCTGGCTTCATCTATTCTCTTTGGAAGGGGTATTTGCAGACGCGGCGCATGCAGAATTTCATGCGCTATGTCGCAGAACAGGATATGAAGACTGTCTATCTGCATACAAGCGGTCATGCTGATTTGCGGGCGCTCAAGCAGATTGCGGCGGCTTGTACGCCGAGGTATCTGTTGCCAATGCATACGACTTGTCCGGAAGAATATGTCCGGGAATTTCAACAGGTCAAAGTGCTCCAGGATGGCGAGGTATTTGAGCTGAAGTGAACGGGAAGGGGGGCGGGGGCTATGGGACCAAAAGTTACGGTTATGGAGCGATATAGCGGCAGTCTAGTCGGTTTGGCTGTAGGAGATGCATTGGGAACGACCCTGGAGTTTTCTACGCCCGGCACGTTCGTTCCTCTTGATGATATGGTTGGAGGGGGACCTTGGGAGTTGGCCCCTGGACAGTGGACCGATGATACTTCGATGGCGTTGTGCTTGGCAGAGAGTCTTTGTGAGAGGCAAGGATTTAATCCCAAAGACCAGATGGATCGCTATGTGAAATGGTATCGAGAAGGCTATATGAGCAGTACAGGCCATTGCTTTGATATTGGCGGCACTGTGTGCGATGCCCTGGAAAAGTACGAGACGACAGGAAAGCCGTTTTCTGGAAGTGCAGACCCTCTCGCAGCGGGAAACGGCTCCCTCATGCGGCTGGCACCGGCAGCTTTGTATTTTGCAGGAGATGATGAAGCGGTTGATGAGTTTTGTGCGAAAAGCTCACGCACAACCCATGGAGCATTGGAATGCATTGATGCCTGCCGATATTTTGGTGCTCTTTTGGCAGGGGCGGTGAGAGGAGCATCCAAAGAACAGCTACTGCAGCCATTCTTTCATTCCCAACAAGGTTGGTGGGAGAATAAGCCCTTGACTGCGCGGGTGGCGGCAATTGCAGCAGGAAGCTATAAGAAAAAAGAACCGCATCTTATTAATGGCGGCGGCTATGTGGTTGATTCGCTGGAAGCAGCGTTGTGGGCCTTTTACCAAAGCAGCTCCTTTGAGGATGGCGTCTTAAAGGCTGTCAATCTTGGCGATGATGCTGATACAACAGGCGCGGTGTACGGACAATTGGCAGGGGCGTACTACGGCATTAAAAATATACCGCGGCGCTGGCGGGAGAGTATATGCAGTTTGGCGCTTCTGGAAAAGCTGGCCTTAGCACTATACGAGCAGCCGCATTCTGTTCGAAGCTGGGAAGAAAAGCGTCACCCGCGCGTATTGTATGAACTTGTTATTACGGGGAAAGGGCAAAAATTCTCTTTGTGCTTGCGGAAAATCGAGTTGCGATGCCATGATTTTCGTTTTGAAATTCGCGATTTATCCGGGATGGTATTGAAACAAAAATATTTTAAGATAGCATATGATGACTTTTATCATGTGCAATGTTTTTTGGAAGACCTTGCTGAAAAACACCCGGATTTAAGAGGTGCTGTCGAAGAGATGAGGGAAGCATTGGACAGAATATAGTATCTTGAGGAGAGAAGATTATGAATAAAACAAGCGGTAAGCCACAGGTTCTGAAATGTTTAGTATTAGGGTTGATTGGTTTAGGAATGGTACTTGGTGGTGAAGTGTGCCAAGCGTATTTTAATGGTGCCCCCGCGTATAATGCGGACTATCGCCCCATTAATGCGCGGCAGGGTTGTGAAACCTATGTCGATGTGAGTTCGATGCATACTGTATTTGAAAATAAAACTTGGCTGAAATTTAGCGTGGGAATTCTTACTGCCAAAGAAGATGACAATGTGGCGAGGAAAATCCAGGAATTCAATTTAGTTAAAATCAATAAAAAAACTAGGGAAGCATGGGTTTCATCAACGGTAGATGGTGATGATGTATTAGCGATGGCAGTCCTTAATGACAGGATTAATTGGAGGTATCTGGATTTAAACAAGCAACCGGCTGGATATGAGCTTAGATCCTTTAATATGGTTAACATATGTTATAAATACAAATTTGGAGAGTTTCTAAATGACGCATCGGGAACCGCTGCACATGCTGAAGAATGGTATAAGGGTGAATGAAAACTGTAACGAGGCTGTGTATTGTAGTGTATTAAGAAAAGAATAAGCGGAAGATAGAAGCAACACGATTACAGCCTTTGGAGCTATGCTTCAGGGGCTGTCTTTTTTTAAACCTTCACAACGAACAAATGTTCTGTTATTATTATCTCAAGAGGTGATAATAATGCAAGAGCATACTGTTGATTTGCTGACGATTCCTTTTTACCAGCAGATGGCTCAGGTATTCTACGTCGACCGTGGCATGGTGAAGTGGGCGGGGATGCTGCTATCAGAGCACAATGAGCAGATGAGGGATGACGATGGGACTCGTTGATTTTTCGCATTTCCCGCGGCGTTCCGTGCTTTGTATCGACGTCAAATCCTTTTTCGCGTCCGTGGAGGCTGTTCGCCGCGGCCTTGATCCGCTAGAGGCGTATATTGCCGTTGTCTCTGACTTGCGCCGCACTGGCGCTGTGGTACTTGCCAGCAGCCCTCGCGTGAAAAAGGAATACAACATCAAGACTGGCAGCCGCCTGTTTGAAATTCCGAAGCGCTCTCCAATCCTAGTTGTAGAGCCAAACATGGCGCTATACCTGCAGCGCAATCGGGATATCCAGAACATCTTCCGGCGGTTTGTGACTGACGAGGACTTGCATGTCTATAGCATTGATGAATCCATTCTTGATGTGACGGCATCACTCAATTTGTTTGGCCCAGCAGAAACCATTGCGCTGAAAATCCTAAAAACCGTGAAGGACGAGTTGGGACTGATCGTGACTGTTGGCATCGGAGATAATCCGCTTCTTGCTAAATTGGCTTTAGACAACGAGGCTAAAAAGCGGCCGCCGTGGATCGCAAAGTGGACGTACGAGATGGTGCCGCAAACCGTATGGAAGATTAACCCTATGACCGACTTTTGGGGGATTTCCAGAGGCTATGATAAGCGGCTCAAGCGCATGGGCATCTATACGATAGAAGCACTGGCCCACGCCGATCCACTGGCCCTGCAGAAAAGTATGGGCGTACTGGGGGTGCAGCTGTATTACCATGCTTGGGGGCTAGATGCCAGCATCATTGCACAGAAGGTCAAACCCAAGAGTACATCGTACAGTAAGAACCAAATACTGATGAGGGACTATTACGAGCAGAGCGAAATCCTCATTGTGATAAAAGAGATGGTCGGAGATGTCTGTGCTCGTCTGCGTAAGCATAAAGAAAAATGCCAAGAGATGTATCTTGGCATTGGTTATTCTGACCGTGAGCTGCAGCCGGGTTTTATGGCGCGTATTAAGTTGGTCCGGCCAGAGCATTCGACAGACCTACTAAGCGACTTGGCGAGGCAAGAGTTCTGCAAGCGTTGGCATGGGGAGCCGGTGCGTTCGGTCAATGTGACAGTGGGGAAAATATCACCTGCAGGGCAGGAACAGTTAGAATTGTTCTTCGATGGCGACGAGCGGCAGCATGCTTTGGATTCTACCGTAGATCAACTGAGGGACCGGTTCGGTAAAAAGGTAATATTCTATGCTGGCTCCATGGCCGGGGGGACATACCTAGAGAGGGCGGGATATGTTGGAGGCCATAAGGGTGAGAGTAGTTAGATTGAATTGTTGAGATCCAATTTTAAGGCTTTATTGGTGCCGGATGCTCTGGTGATAAAGCCATGCTCAGGTTTATACAAGCCGGCTATGATGATGCGCTTCATCGTGGCCGGTTTTTTGTTTACGAGTCAGTTGCTAAAAAGTATGTGATTTTGGCAGGAATTTGAAAATCAGAATGGTATAGTTAACTTAACAAACAAGTTTATGGGTGGTGAAAGCGTGGGTAAGTATTCGGACGATGATATACGCAACTGCAAGAAAATCACATGCAAAATAGCGGCAGACTATCTGGGAATTGCGCCGATGGCCGTTAGTATTGGTATGAGAAACGAGTTGTTGCCGATTGGATTTGCTATTAAAAGCGAAGATCGGTATTCCGAGAGCTGGAGTTACCATATTATTGATGAAAGGCTGATTGCCTATAAACATGGCCGGATAACAAGCATTCAGGTTCAAAACATCGAAAAGAACCTAGAAACGATTATTACTAAATTTGAAGAGATGAAAAAAGAACTGCTTTTTATATTAAGCGAAACCGCAGACTAGAGGAATTCAGACTGTTTGAATATGCGTTTTCGCTTTCTCCAGAAGAGAACGGACTACAGGAAGACTTACAAAAGTATATGCATTCCATCCTTGATAAAAGGGGGAAAAACCGTGAATGAGGAACAAGCGGTTACATTAACGCGCGAACAACTGTATGACGAAATCTGGACCCTATCGGTTGCTGGTGTTGCAAAGAAGTATAACGCTGACTATAACGAACTACGGGCGTTATGCAAAGAGGTAGATGTACCGATCCCGCCTTCTGGGTATTGGGCGAAACTAAAGTTTGGCAAATTGGCTGAGAAACTGCTACTCCCGGAATCTTCCGTTACTGAAGTGGAGCTGCCGATGCCTGGTAAGCCCAAGCGGATCCGAAGAGCGGTTGCTCCGAAAAGAGAGGAAGATGAGATTGCCCTGCCTCCAGTGGCTGATGCAGAAGAAGCGGACGCTGCGGGAGGGACGGAAGATACTAGCGATGATAATACGGAGGAGGAGTCCAGTTCTTGGCTCTATGGTGGAAACAGTAGGTATAACGTCTACTACCGAGAAAAGCTGTATAAGGAAATTTGGGCAGAACCGGTTGTTAAGGTTGCGGAGCGATATGGCGTTTCGGATGTTGCGATACATAAGGTTTGCAGGAAATTAGATATCCCTACTCCGCCGTTGGGGTATTGGGCTAGAGTAAAAGCTGGAGCTAAATTGCCAAAGACTCCTTTGCCTAAGTCTAATGGTCCTGGCCAAATTCATGGGGCTAAAAGCTTTGAAGGAGTCAAAGAGAAAGTACCTTCGGCCGAGAAGGACTTTCTAAAATTGTTGCCGGAAGAAGATCGTCAGCAGATCCTGGTTGCGGCACAGGAAATAACCATGCCTCCCGAAGAGGTACCACTCCATAAGAAAATAGCTGCATATCGGACCGTCGTGAAGAATTGGAACAAAACGGATAGAAAGGATACAGGGGCCAAAAAGGTAAAAGATTATTACTATAATCCGCCATTCCTGGCAGGGAGGATTTCAGAGGAGTCGCTTCCGAGGGTGTATCGTATATTAGATGCGCTTTTTCGCCAAGTGGAACGTTTAGGCGGCTTAGTGGAAGATGATCTTTCATTACAAATTCAAAATGAACATGTTCATCTGGAGATTGTTGAAGGTCAGAATGCAGTTCCACACGTCATTACGAGAGCGGAAGCGCAAGCCCTTATGAAGTATCAAGATGAGAAACGGCATGATAGTTTTTGGGCTAGTAAACCTCAAATTCGAAAAAATGACTATGTGTTTAATGGACGGCTGCGAATCAGCGTTCGGACGGGGCGATACTTCCGAGATACAGATAAAGTGAATGTAGAATCCCGATTGGGCGATATTTTAATCGAAATTTATGAAGAAGCGGAAAAACTTCGGCTAGAGCGGCTAGCCAGAGAAGAAGAAGCCCGCCACAAAGCGGAAGAAGCTAGGCAGCGCGAAGAGAGGCGTAATCGGTATAACGAGGAAGTCGAGCGGACGGTAGCGCTAGAAAATGCGGCGCTCGACTTTGAGACGGCATGCAGAATTCGCGCTTATGTGAAAGAGGTCCAAAAGCTCCAGGGGCGGGAAGGTTTGGACGATAAGACGGATAAGTGGATTGAATGGGCAACGAAAAAAGCCGATTGGTTTGATCCAACAATAGCTAGGAACGATGAACTATTTGGTAAACGAGAGCATGAAAAAGCCCAGGAAGAAAAAGTGCTTAAGAAACATGGGCAGTATTGGTAATGAGTAACTTAGTAGAAAGATAAGAAAAATATTGAAGGGATTGACGATGTCCTGTGACGAAAAGGGAACGTCTCGAGGCACGTTGGGAAGAAAGTGTGATATAGTCCGAGCTGGGTATTGCCTAAATTTATTTAAGGTGCTTCCCAGAAGAATTATATCAAATTAAAGGAAGGTGTAGAGGAATGAATGCTGAAGCACTATGGAATATTGTAGTCTCAGGAATTTCACATTCAGGAGAAGAACTACAAACTATAACTGGTCTTTGGTTTAGAGCATCATCACTAGAGGGGAAACTTTATGTTAGTTTAGCTACTGACCACACACCATCCAGCAAACTGTCACGGCAAAGGCCAATCTCAAAGAAAGAGTTCATATTTGTTCATTCATATTATAATCGCTGGGCAAAAGGGGAATCAGGAGTAAGGAGGGAAGTTAGTAGAAAATCAAGAAATACCGCATATGTTTTTGCTCTTATAGATAAATTCGATAGTTGAAGGTGATGAAATGTCATATAAAAGATATAAAAGAGAAATAGTTTTATCTAAGGATGAAAAAATAAGACTATTGAAAGAATATATCGAACATTACAAATGTTTAATGAGCGAGCATGGCCACGAGGTGCTTAATGTCAAAATACCTCGTGAGGTATTTGAGGCTGTTTTAGATCAGATTGGTAGTATTTTGAATGAAAAAGCATTAGAAATGGCGAATGAGGACGGCCCCGTGAAGGACTTTCTCGAAGATAATCCATTGCCACCCCATATGAAAGAACTATTACCTGATGACTTTAGGGCTTTTTCACTTCTTTTAAATGCAGTAAAACAATGGATTTCGGCGGAGTCTCAAGGGATAGATAGATATCTTCTGGGTGGTACTGCTAGGAAGATCTGTAAAGAAGCCGTTGATAGGTGTATAGTTACTAAAGCAGAGCTTGGAGAAGAGCCTCAATTGCATCATCCTTTAAGAGATGGTAGGCCACCAATTATATTGAGTAAAATGGGGCATGAATTAATTGAGCGGGAGAATCAAAGAAAGAGTTCTGAGTGTAAAAAGAAAAATGAAAGTGACGAGAGCGTCTGGAATGCGATTAAGCAAATTAAATCAAGGAAAAATCAATCATGGGCACAGTTAAGGGAAGGGTGTAATTGTATATTAAAGGGGAGTAGTAATTGTAGACCGGGAGCAAAGTCTTTTGCAAAGGTAGTAATTAAAGAAGTAGACTTATCAGCCAGTGAAATTCTTGAAATGCTCGATGAAAAAGCGAATAATGCTTTGTTAGCTAATACTCTTCATTAAACCATGTTGTCTCTCATCATCGTAGCAGTCATAATTGCGGCCACGATTCATGCGAGTACATTGAAGGCGACCCATGTACAGAGGTAGCTGTCTGGCATTGACAGATATGCTATGAAAAAGTTTACTAAATGGTACAACTCCAACCTACAGCGCCAGTATAGATTGGGTAACATGAATAAGATTCATGAACTCATTTATGGCAGTGGGCTTACGCGAATGCGGGTTAGCTGAATGCTGAAGGAAGAAGAATATCGGAAAGCCGTATGCGAGAAAACTGCACGCACGGTTTGATGAGGGGGCAGTGGCAATCCCACTGCTCTACGCTGTAGCGAAAAATCCTTAAACAGTGAGGGCTTGAGGCTTTTGGATGAATTGAATATGTGTTTCGTTTATTCGCCTAGACGTTAGGCGAATTTTTGTTTTAGTGGGTACGTGGATTGAATATTTAAGCGAAAGCTAGACGGTTTTGTGTAAAGGTATATTTGAGATTTTGGAGCATCTTTGTGAAATAAATATGTTTGATTGTTATAAAGAAAAGTGAAACTAGTATAACTTGCGAAACAGGAAAAATAATATTGAAAAATAGAAAATGAATACGTAAATTAAAATGTGAAATTTAAAAACTCAAAATAGCATTGAGAACAGGCAGCTTTAAAGGTATAATGAAAAACAGTTGGTAAATGTATTTTTGGGGAGCGAACTAATATGGATATTAGCTATAAAAAGTTATGGAAATTGTTGATTGACAGAGACATGATGAAAAAAGATCTTATAGCTGCTGCTGGAATATCAACTAATGCTATGGCAAAACTAGGGAAAAATGAAGGCGTTTCTACAGACGTTATATGTAAGATATGTAATGCACTAGAATGTGATATTAGTGATGTCCTTGAATTGGTTGAAAAGTCAGACTGTGCGGGAAAATAACGGAATTTTGTAACATGCAAAACTTAGGAAGAAGGAAAAATGGGATATAGATATATTGGTTCAAAAACAAGAATTGTTGATGAAATCATTAAGTACATAGGTGCTCCAGAAAACGAGAATATGTATTTTGTTGATGCATTTTGTGGTACTGGGGTTGTAGCAGAAAAGGCTGCTTTAGCAGGATGGAATGTAAAAATTAATGACATGATGAAATACGCAACTTTTATTAGCCAAGCTAGACTCCTTTCACATTCTGACGTTACTTTTAGCTGTTTTGGTGGATATGAGGAAACGTTGAATTTCTTAAATGAATTGGAACCAGTTGAAGGCTTTTTTTGGCGTGAGTATACTCCAAATTCAAAAGTGCAAACAGGGATTGAGAGAAAATATTTTACCATTGAGAATGGTGGGAAAATTGATGCAATAACATATAAAATCCATGATTGGAAAAGAAATGGAATAATTTCGGAAAATGAGTTTGTACTTTTGATAGCAGACCTAATTAGTGCAGTTAATAAGGTTGCTAATATTGCTGGAACATATGGGTGCTTTCTTTCAAAATGGACCGCACAAGCATTGAAGCAAATTAAGATTACTCCTAGAGAACTACACAAAAAAGCGTACGCATTTGAAAGCTATAATTTGGATGTGTATGAATTTCCTTATAGTCAGACAAATATCGTTTATCTTGACCCTCCTTACACTAAACGGCAGTATGCATCATACTATCATATACTTGAGACAATAGTTGAAGGGGATGAGCCATTAATTGAAGGTGTGTCTGGGTTAAGGCCCTGGAAAGATAATGCCTCTATTTTTTGCTATAAAACTAAAGCTTTGAAAGCGTTGATAAATTTGATTTCAAATATAAATGCTAATCGCGTATTACTATCGTATAGTGATGATGGTCATGTTTTATTAGATGAATTAGTAAATCATCTAAGTAAAACTGGAAGTGTACAAATAAATGAAATTCAAGCTATTGGGAGATATAGACCTAATAAAGTAGCAGTAGAAAATAAAGCTAAAGTAAGTGAATATTTGATTGACTATAGCAGAAGTGGCGGTATGTAGGATGGCGAAGTCTTCTACTTATGAAATGAGAGCATTAAACCCAATATCCAAGAAAATCGAAGCGCTAGTTTATAAATACGAAGATAAATTTGAATCTCAATTGCAGGTGCTAGAGGTTATAGCTAGTAAAATTGGTGGTTATTCATATGAGGAGTATAATGAAATTTTCGAAGTTAAAGCATTATTGAATATGTCAAGTATTGAAGGACGAATTCAGGAAATAATCTCAATGATTTATTCTGTGAATATTGAACCTTCGTTGATCTTATCATCATTAGCCAGAGAACCTATAAATGAAGAACAACAAAGAAAGACAGGCGCTTTTTATACCGACTTCCGGTTAGCTACGTTTGTTTCTAATGAATGTGAAGAAGCTTTAAGGCAAGAAAGTAAGGTAGGAGATATTTCGGCAGGAACGGGAATGTTATTGGCTGCTGTAGCTGTAAAGTATAAGCGAAAATTTCCTACTGTTTTTAATAAATGGTTAAGAGAAAATGTGTATGCATATGACTTGTCAGATAATGCGCTTCGGGGAGCTAGAATAGCAATTTCTGCATTAACGAATGACCTTCAAAGCATTGCAAGAATGACCGGGAAATGGTTGAATGTTGACTCGCTTATTACTGAACACATTCCGAATGGCTTTTTTGATATTATTATTGGTAATCCTCCTTGGGGAAAGATAAAGTTATTAAAGCACAATTTTGTACAAGGAAGTGGGATCCATCATATTTATGGGGATGAATTTGATGAAATTGATTCCCATAAATTCACCAGTGAGAAAGCTAGACTTTCTGAGTATGTTTTAGCGTTAAAAAAGAGATATTCAACTTTAATGAAGACTGAACCAGATATGTACATAGCATTTTTGCAAAAAACGTTATTTTCGTTAAAGAAGAATGGCATCTTATGTATGTTAGTACCTGCAGGCCTAATTCGGTCAAAAGGAACAACTGAATTGCGGGAATACTTGATAGATATGAGTGAAGAAATACAATTCACTCTGCTGGATAATAATGCTAAATATTTTGCTATAGACAGTAGATTCAAATTTCTTTTGCTTAATTTAAAAACTAAGTCGAGTGGTATAAAATTAAAAGAAGAGTCTATTTATTATGGGGAGTGCATAAAAGATGTAGTTATTCGAAACAATAAAATAGTTTTTGAAATTGATGAGTTGAGAAAAGCAAGACCTGATATGACGATTCCGGAAGTAAGGAATGCTAGAGAAAAGGAGTTGTATTTTAGGATATATTCTCGAGGGATATTAATAAATGAATTGAAAAAGAGCTCCAAATGGCTACCGACATTATCTAGAGAGATCGATATGACAAATCATCGGAAATTTTTCGTTAAAGGCAGTGAGCTGGCTGATGAATTAATCCCCGTGATTGAAGGAAGAATGATACAGCCTTTTCATTTTGGCGCAAAAAAATATGTTTCTGGAGCGGGTAGAAGTGCTATTTGGGAAAATGCGTTAGAGAGAAATGGAATTTTCCCACAGTTTAAAATAGATAAAGATAATATTCCTATTAATTCTTTAAAGTTAATAAAGAAAAAAAGAGCCGGATATTGTGATATTGCGGGACAGACAAATGAAAGAGCTATGATGTCAGCAATAATCCAACCTAATGTTGTTTGTGGTAATAAAGTACCTACCGTAACTTTTTTAAATGATGATAGTGATGGAATGATCTATTTATGGGTTGCTATAACAAATAGTTTCGTTTATGATTGGCTGTTACGCAGAATTGTATCGACTACAGCTAATTATTTTCTGCTACTGAGTATTCCAATGCCTAATATACCGTTAGAAAGTCAAGTAGCTAATTTGATAATTGAAAAATGTAAGATCCTTTCCAAGTTAGATCTAAGTTGTATAAATGCTTTTGAAAAACACGCAATTTTGAGAGCGGAAGTTGATATTCATGTTGCTAAGGCATATGGGCTGAATATTGATGATGTGAAGTTGGTTTTGGAAGATTTTCCATTATTAGACAGGAAACAGCCCCCCATTTTGGGTGAAAAAAGATCTACTGTAACTAAAGACTACTTACTTTCAGTAGCGGAAAAAGAGTTCTTAGAAAATGACTTTTATCAGCGAAGATACAAAAAAGCACAAGAACGTGGTGCTATTCCTTATATACCGACAGAAATGGTTGATACTGTTTTAAGGAGGGAGAAAAATGGAACATAATATGAAGGTATCTGGCGTGAAAATTGTAATTTACAAAGAGATACTTAAAGGAGACTTCCGAAAGTTTAGAGCAGAATCAAATGATTCACATACAGGTGGAGGGGCTAGGGATTTGCGATTCAATCCTGGTGAAATATTTGAACCTATATTTTTGAGAATGTTTGATTTAGATCAGAGTAATGGGATAATGACTGGTGAGTTTCATTGGAATGGAATAGCTAGTACCACAGCAGAAGTATATCCGCCAACAACGGCACGTCCTGGCGAAATAAGATTAAGTAAAGTACATCAATGTTTTCCAGAATCGATAATTCCGAATGACTCAAAAGATAATATTTTGTTGATTATACTAAATTCTAATAATGAAGTATGGCCTTGTTTTACAACTAGACAGTCATTAAGAGACGATGACTGGCATCCTTTTATTAGAGAAGCGATACTGGCTGGATTAGGAGCAAGCAGGAAAAAAGGTGTTGCGGCAAATGGTTTTATTGATTTTGAAAAGGGGGGGAGTTTCACAAATGGGAAATAGATATGTTGATGTTTTGAGAAAAATAGAATATAAAAAGAATGTATTGCTGTTGGGAGCTCCGGGTACTGGAAAGTCAAAATTAATGAATGAAGTTGCCGAAGCATTCATGAAAGGTAGAGATGTTCATAAAGCCCCAACTCATATTCCGGGTAGCAGAATACCAATTCCAGCAACGGTGCCTGAATCAGAGATAAATGAACTATCTTTTATGAAGAAAGCAAATAGAAAGGTATTTCGAACAACCTTTCATCAAAACACAAAACACAGAGACTTTTTAACCGGAATAGTTCCATCAATAAAAGGTGGAAATCCCAAAGAATATACAATATCTGAAGGGATTTTGTATAGAGCAAATGAATTTGCAAAAAATAATGACAGTGCTGCATTATTGATAATTGACGAAATGAATCGTGGACCTGCTATTGAAGTTTTTGGTGGAAGTATGGTTGCTTTTGAGCTAGACAAAAGATTAAATGATGATGGTTCAATTGCACCTAACACTCAATTTTTTGAGATTTTAGATCCGGAAACGGGAAAGATGATTGAATATGCATTTTCCAATAATTTATATATTTTAGCTGCTATGAATCAGGCAGATGCATCGGTTGCTCCGCTCGATGTTGCTTTTTTAAGGAGGTGGCATGGAGTGCGGTTAAGGCCTAATTATAGTGTATTATATGAACATTTTGGTATTGATCGTGATAAAGAAATTACAATAGATCCTTTTTCACCAGAAGATGTAATTAATCTTTCAATTAAAGCTCTAGAAAAAATAAATAGTAAAATCCTCTTAGGGCGGGGGGAAGAATTCCAGATAGGTCATGGAATATTGTTAGTGTGTGATAATGGAAAAATAAATGATTTGCCTGCTGCGATTGAATATGCATTGGATGTATGGACAATGATGTACTCTCATATAGAAGAGTTGTATTTTGGGGATTCACATGCAATTGCTTCTACAATAGGAGCTGATGGAGATAAAAGTCCTTACAAAATCCAAGAAGTTGAATTTGCTAACGAATATAAAAGCATATTGGTTAGACCGGTTATTAGTCAAGATAATATATACAAGGTTTTGTATGCAGCAGCAGGTGATTAGAAATGAATAAAATTCAACTCGAAGAATATGGGGAATCAGTATTATTCAATGAAATATCGAAAAATATCAGTATCAGTAATGGTGAGATTAAGAGACTGTTTCAAATTGCTAATAATAAAATCAAAAAAGCTTTAAGATTAAAGAGAGACCCTCTCATTTTTGAGCATGACAAGGTATCAGCGCAGTCTGTTGCGGGCACAATAAAGCTTTCAAATAGAATTGAATTGGAGATTTATCCTAAATTTTTAAAACAAAGAGCAAAAACCATTGCATGGAAAGAGGATTTTTATTTATTGTCGGCTATGTCGAAATATGGAAAATTATTATCGAGTGAAGGAATCAAGTCTAGCACCGCAATGAGAAGTTCTTTGTATGAATTAGCTGCTAGAACTTTAGCAGAACAGTATTTAATGAATCATAGATTTCCTATCCGAAAATATCGAAAAGATGAATTTTCGGATTATTCCATCGAAGGAGATGTTGTTTTCGAACGGAATTTTGAAGTGAATTTAGAAGGAATACCACAAGAAAAAATAAATTTTGATGGACGTAATATTTATAATGCCACAATACTTCAAGCGATGAACAGTGTGCGAAAATATGTGTCGGATTTAAAGACATTAAGAGTATTGGAAATAGCAATAGCCAGGTTGTCGCCTCAAGAGAGTATTCATACCTTGGGAAGACGATTGCTTTTGCCAAATAGAAATAGAAATTGGAACGATATATATAATTTATCTTATGATATTCTGTTAGGAATGGGAAGTGTATTTGATTCGGGAAAAATTTTGTCTCCAGGATTTGTTGCAAGCACATGGCAAATTTGGGAGTGGTTAGTATCTTCAGCAGTGAAGATAGGGAATAAAAATATGAAAGTTGTATTGCAAGATCCTATTTATTTTGGAGATATTACTATTAAGGGAGAGATTAAAGAAAAAACAAAAATTAATGTTCATCCGGATGTAGCTGTGTATGAAAGTAAATCAGGTCGGCCTAAGTATTTGTTAGATGCTAAGTATAAATACCTAGGACCCAAAGATAGTATTTCTAGAGCTGATTTATATGAAGCATATGCATTCTGCAAAGCGGCAAAGTCTGATATGATTTTTATGGTTTATCCTTTAAATAGTGACTCGGAATGCATAGATGGGAGCATAAACGTTATACAAGAATCAATGGTTGATGGGAAGAGAATAATCGTTGCAAAAGTTAGTATGACTAATATAATTGATGAGGGGGGGATTGTCAGCTTTTCCAACAATTTGGTTAATAGCATCAATTCTTATTTGGCGTAATGGAACTATTTCAGAGTTTGAAATTGAGTTGTAGGGGAAGATGATTTACTTACGGAAAGCAAAAACTTCATAGTATCTTGATGCCTGGTCTCCATAAAACACTCCTATAATCATTCTTTTATTGACAAAGAGGCTGCAGAACCATATAATACATAAAGTAATGTCGGGGCGTGGCGCAGTTTGGTAGCGCGCTTGGTTCGGGACTAAGAGGCCGCAGGTTCGAATCCTGTCGCCCCGACCATTTTCCAATAAAGATAAGAGGTTGTATAGGATTTTTAGACCTTTTGCTTTTTTGTATAAGTTATAGCGAAAATCTCTGCTAGATGTAAGATTAGCAGGGGCTTTTTTAATACTAGCGAGACAACAATCATTAGTTCTAACTGTGTTCGCTTTCGAAATTCTCTGTTTAGGCTCTTAATCACATTGTTGGTGCGGATTTTTATCCAATGTTCAAGAGGCCGTCAATGTTATGGTAATACAATTTTGAAGACCGTGAATACTGCCATTTGGCTGTTTCACGGTCTTTTTGCATTATATATAGCTTGTACAAAATAAGCCGACTGCATTGTTATCGCGAGTGACTATTTGGGTTAGAGGGCACACTATCAATCGAACTATAAATAGAGGTTTATTCATTTTCAGCCATCATCATATTGTAGTGCTGTTCTTGTTGTAGTGCCTCAAAAATCAACCTGAATACGTCTTTGTAACAAGAAATATCAGTACAATCATCGACGTAGTGCAAACCATCAATTATCCCGTTGGAACAGGTGTTGATGTATGACAACATAGCAGAGGCTAAATGGTATTTCGTGTAATCAGGTAAACCATCTGGCGGGGTTTCAATAAACTTGTTCTTATTATCTTGCAAGACTCCTTTGCGAATATTAACGCAGTCATAGCCGCAAAGTTGCATGAAGTAGTATTCCAAAATACGGCGGATAACATTCAATGTGGGGATTGCAGTATCTACCTCCTTGTATTCACTCCAAAGCGCTGCATATGAATTTTGGACAGGATTGAAGTTTTCTTGTTCAGTGGGAATCTTCAAGCTTTGCCGTATACAATGTCTGATAGAAGAATTATTGCTTGCTTTGTTCACGATGAAGAACGACACACAATTGTATCGATTTGCTTGATTATAAGTTATTTCTCTGTGGAAATAGACATTGTGGGTTAACACAAAAATTTGCTTAATATAATCGCCTGTTGCCTGATTGTCCAAGTAGCTGGCGTTATTGTGACAGACTTCGACCAACTCTCGTACCAAAGTGCTAACGATGAATAAGACGCTGCTATCCATGCTGGAAACAGGGTCATCAATAACGACAATCTTGTCCTTGCTGATATCGGCGTCGTTATGGCTACCTCGCACAAGGTGGTAAAAGTACAAGAATGCGATGAAGTTTCGTTCGCCTTCGCTGAGGTTGGCAGCAACTTGTCCATCTTGGCGGACTACTTCATAGACATTCTGTTGACCGCGTTTTTCCCGTAAGACAAAACCTTGGAAACCGGAATCGCGGAGTAGGTCATTAATGCGCTTGATAGTAGGGGCTGTGCTGACGATACGCTTATTGAGTTCAGCGATCTCAATTTCAAGCGTATGTGAAGCGGTGCGAGTGTCGTTAAATTGCTTTGTCAATGCCGCAATTTCACTGTCTAAATTTGTTCGGCTTGTTTTATAGGATGCAACTACGCTCTGGAGTGTAAAAGAAAGAAGTTCCCAGACTTTAGTCTTGCACTCGGCTTGCTTTTGTTGCTTGGCATTGACTACGGTGTTGTTGGCTTGGATAAGCTGATTGAATCCAGAAATAAGGTTGTTTAACTCATCGAGAACCGTCTTTACCGCGTCATTATCGATAGCAACTACCAAAGATGGCTCCTTGATTTTGGAATCTATTTTTTGTAGGTTGCTTTCAATCAATTTTACCAAAAAGGAAAGCTTGTCCTCGTATTCCTTTATAATGATTTTTGGAAATACGTCTTGCAAGTTTGCTTTTAGCAAATCTACAAAGCCCTGCATAGAAAGTGTATAATCACTATGAAAGTTGTGGAGGGCATCGATATCTTCTTGATATTGGGCGTCAAAGCAGGCAGCGAGTTGTTCTTCAAAGTCAGACGGCAAGTCCTTTTGGCAGTAGGGGCATTTGCCGGCAGCCGTAGTGGTAAATTGCTCATGACCTTGGCGTACCCAATCCGTGGCGCAAAGGGTTTTAATAAAGTTTGCAAACGGTGTGTCGCCACTGCTTGTAATTGGTTTGGATAGCAAATCGGAAACAGTAGCGTCTTGGAGGATTGTCTTCATTTCTAGCAGCTGAAATTCTTTGTATGTACGAGCATTAGGATCAAATGCTGTTTCATAAAGAGAACGCAATTCTTCAATGTCATGTTCGCGTGGGCTGGTTATTTGAAGTACATGATCGGCAAATTGAGTTTTGCGTTTGAAGCCGACCTGAGTAACATCGAACGCTTCTCGGATTTTCTTTGTCTTGACCCAACACCCATCTTGGAAGGTGCCGAGTAATGTCTCTCTTTCTGTTTCTTTACGCGCTTTTTCGGCGGTTCGTTCCATGGTCGACTTATCTAGTTCAGATTTCTGCGTGAGCTTTTTAGCAATTAACTCTTGAAGTTGAATGTTTTGCTCTCCGATGGTGAACACGCCTTTGAGGTTGTCATAGTTATGAAAGTTAGAGTCCACGAATTCCTGATTATAGATTAATGTGCTATAGTCGCCTGCGGATTTACCATTTTGCCAAGTAAGACCTCTGTTCGCACCGATTTCTCTTGCAATAGTTGATTTTCCGGTGCCGTTATTTCCATATATAAAATTGATTAGGGTAGGGGAGAGCGGTACATTGTGAAAGGTAGCGGCATTAAGAGAGATGTGCTCAATCGCTGCAGTCATTTTTGTATTCATCCTCATACCTCCCTGAGTTATATGTTTTCTTTGTGGACATGCCTTACATAATACGTTTGATGCTAGTTAATACAGATTACGTAGGCGTAAGCACGCTTATTCCCGCAGCTTTTAATTCTTCTATCAAGTTGATTTGTTTAATTGCCCAATGGGTGCGGTTTAGTTCATTGAACGAGGAGGCGCTTTGAAGGGCAAGCTTGGAGGCAATTTCATTTAGTCGTTGTTGTGGTACAGGCCAAAGGGGATGGAAAAAAATCTTGATACCGTTATTTTGAATATTTACGTTGGTTACAAGCCCCAAGTAGGCTTGATGAGCATCGTCAGTTTTTCCGTAACTGTGATTTGTACTTGCAAAGAGGGAAGGAAAGGTCTTAATTTGCAAAACTGCTTTACTACTTAAAGCGGAGAACTGTACTTTTGTTTCAGGAGACATACTTTCTGTCAATGCTCGGTCTTTTGGAACAGTAAAATGTCCGTTGCAGAATGTTTCATCGCCTATAACAAACAAATTATAATAGCTCATATTGATAGATATATTTGTAGGGATTGTGCTACTCAGACCTGGTAATGTCATAGGAATGATAAGATTCATAACATTATGCACGGAGTGTGCCTGCGCGACTTGCACACTCTTATCGCCCGTCTGTGCGAAAACGGTAGTATTGGGCGGCAAGTTTTCTAATGGAAGTCGTGGCAGGTTACTTTTCATTTTTATCACCTCCAGCGTTGTATATTGTTATTGTATCAATGCTGCCGATTTGAACGCTGTTGTGCCCATATTGATTAAAAATGATCGGATTGTTAACCGTTTGTCCCGTTGTTTTAGAGAAGCTATCTTTTGCGAATGGTTCATCGTAATTCGTGGGATCGTCTCCGGTTGCAGTGGCGGTTTCTGGTTCTATATCACTGTCCCATAACAGTACACTGATAGGTCTGGTAATGTTATCACCCAGAGTTCCAATATATTTTCTTTCTGCCCTGCCTCTAGAGGGGCACCAAGTATCATAGGTAGTCTTACCTGTCTTGTTGTTTGGTCTGTTTACAATGACGAAGTGCCAAACACCCAATAAAAATGATTGAAAGCAGAAGTCGTTCATATTACGAAGAGCGGCTTTGGTTATACTTTGTCCATTTTCGCGGATATAAAACTCTTGAGAGTCATCAATGCTTTGATCGGCATTTATCAAGTCAAGAAATGCCTTTACAAGCCAAACTTCTTTGGCCGTACTTGTTCCAACGTCAAGGAAGCAACTAACAAAATCACATAGCGCTCCTAATGGTGTGAGGTATTTCGTCTTTACGTGGTTATCAAATGCCGATACTTCTTGAGCGCACAGAAAAGAAAGATTGGTGCCGTTGTTTTCGCATGCCTTGTAGTTAGATACGTTGGTACGGAATGTATCTTGGCTTTTGGGTTCGGAATACTCTGGGTAAACGATTCTGCCAAGAGCCGCAAAGATTTCAGGCTGTGATAGACCGTCAAGTTCTCCCCTGTGTTGACTGCGCTTGCTTGTTCGCTGCTTACGTGATTCCAGAACCAAGGTGAAAAATGTGCCGCCACAAAGCACCGGGTAAATTATTTTTGACATTCATTTCCCCCCTGAAAACTCGTTAACTCTATTTACTCTATTAACTCAATTGTCAATTGACTGCCACTCAATTAACTATAAGTTAGTCCTTAGAGAACAATCTCTAGGGGCTTTTTTTTATTGCAGTTATTTGGAGGATTTTCGATTTTCTTTCCATGAAAAAATAAACCTTACTAAATCAGCGTAATTTCTGTTGATACAAATGTCAAGATAATTGTGAAAATTAAAGGCAATTTAAACAAAGCTACCTGCCCGATTACTCCTGGCTAAGGCTTAGACTTTTTTTAACCATAAAGAAGAAAATCCTTATGGGAAAGTAGTGAATACCTGAAAACCTAGACAAGCCGAAAGGCTCCCGTTTTTTAAAAAAAACGGCGAGTTTTTTGGCTACTATGTACGCCCTTTTCTCGCTAGAGAAAGGGGCTGCTTTTATGTCATTCAAAAAGGGGTACTTCGGGGATAAAGACAAGCAGAGCTCTCTTAAGGAGGAAGAGTATCGGCCATTCCAGCGTTTGGCTTGGGCTGAAAACAAACGAAAAGAACGTGAAAATAAGTGCCGGGATGCACAGGGGAAGCGTTGCAAAGGAATTTGCAGCCAGTGTGATAAGCAGCGGACCGGAAGCACTTTATCTCTGGAACGTTTGGCGGAAGAGAGCGGATATGAGCCTTCAGATACTGTGGATATTGCAGAACTGGTAGCGGATAGACTGCTTTTGCAAGAACTGTCTGTTGCATTGACAGAGCTAGATCCGGAAAATCAGAAGATTATTGAACTTTTTAGTATCGGCAAATCTGAACGGGAAATTGCCAAGGACATCGGACTTTCTCAAAAGGGGGTCAACAAGCGCAAAACCAAGCTGTTTTTACAATTACGAGAACGGCTTGAAATTGCGGGGTACTCAAACCCATTTTAAAAGTCCTATGGAGAGTGAGAGGTCTGAAGACCTCAAAAAGGAGGTGCAGCTATGAAAATATCAACCAAGGACGTCGAGACACGCGAACGGGAGAAGAACGAGGAATTGGCGGAGGTGCTTACTGCCATCAGCGTGGTTTCCAAGCGACTCGCCCAGAAGCTAACCGTGCTGGCGGAAAAACAGAAAGGAGGAGAAGGGGATGAGCAAGAGGGGTGAGTTTGCCTTGGCGGCTACAGAACTGAAGCGCTGTGGGAACATTCTTATCCGTATCGCGGAAGCGTTAGAAGGTTCGGGTGATGCTGCCAATACTGGCGCTGAAGTAGCTGAGCCACAGGCTGCGGTGACGCCGGAAGAAAAGCCACTCAGCTTGGCGGCGGTTAGAGCGGTTCTGGCAGAAAAATCCTGCAATGGTCATACCGCTGCAGTGAGGGCCTTGCTAGAAAAACATGGCGCTACTAAACTGTCGGATATTGACCCTGCAGAGTATCCCGCACTACTAGCGGAAGCCGAGGTGTTAGGAGATGGGTAAGCATGCGCTTCTTTCTGCTTCTTCCTCGCACCGATGGCTCAACTGTCCACCATCTGCAAGGCTTGGAGAAAGTTATGAGGATATAACAAGCGCTTATGCCGCCGAAGGCGCAGATGCCCATGCTCTTTGCGAATACAAAGTGAAACTGGCCCTAGGGCTTCCCTGCAGAGACCCGACGGCAGAGCTTGCTTACTACAACGAAGAAATGGAAAGCTGCGCCGATGGCTATGCTGCCTACATTGTTGAACTGGTGGCGGCGGCTAAGCAGGCCTGCGCCGATCCAGTTATCCTCATTGAACAGCGGCTCGATTTTAGCAGCTATGTACCAAACGGCTTTGGTACCGGAGACTGCGTCGTTGTTGCGGACGGGGAGCTGCAAGTTGTGGACTACAAATACGGTCAGGGTGTTTTAGTTGAAGCCGAAGGGAACCCGCAGATGCAACTGTATGCGTTGGGGGCGCTGGCGCTCTTCGAGGGTCTATACGACATTGATACCGTTTCTATGAGTATTTACCAACCGCGCCGCGATAATGTTTCTGTTTATAAGGTGCCAAAGGAAGCGCTATACCAATGGGCGGAGGAAGTCTTAAAGCCCGCAGCCGACCTTGCTTATGATGGGAATGGCAAATATCAGTGTGGTGAATGGTGCCGCTTTTGCAAAGCAAAAAGCGAATGCCGGGAACGAGCAGACTGCAATATGAAGCTGGCTGGCTACGATTTCAAGCGTCCTCCTCTCTTAGAAGATGCTGAGATTGCAAGTATTCTTGGTAAGCTCGACGCGCTACTTTTGTGGGCATCCGACATTAAGGAATACGCCTTACAAGCGGCACTTAGCGGCAAACACTGGGCGGGATGGAAGCTCTGTGAAGGACGTTCTAGCCGCAAATATAGCGATGAAATCGCAGTAGCGCAGGCTGTTTGCGAAGCAGGCTTGGACCCATACGAGCGCAAGCTTTTAGGGGTTACGGCTATGAGCGCTAAGCTCGGCAAAAAGCGGTTTGAGGAAATTCTCGGCCGCTATATCGAACGGCCGCCAGGAAAACCAGCATTAGTGCCGGAGAGCGATGCCCGCCCGGCAATCCATACAGCACAACAAGATTTTAGCGAAGCATAAGGAGGACAATCATATGTCAAACAAAGCCAATACCAATCCTTTAAAGGTTATCACTGGTCCTAATACTCGGTGGTCATACGCCAATGTTTGGGAGGCTAAGTCCATTAACGGCGGGGCTCCGAAGTTTTCAGTGTCCTTAATCATTCCCAAATCGGACACGCAGACGGTCAAAAAAGTATCGGCGGCAATTGAGGCTGCCTACCAGGAAGGGACTGCAAAACTAAAAGGAAGCGGGAAATCCGTGCCGCCTCTTTCGGCTATTAAAAATCCTCTGCGGGATGGGGATGTCGAAAGGCCGGACGATCCCACCTATGCCAATACGTACTTTATTAATGCCAATTCAGCCACCGCGCCCGGTATCGTAGATGCCGATCGGCAGCCAATTCTAGAGCGTTCCGAGGTGTATAGCGGTGTGTACGGTCGAGCAAGTGTGAACTTTTATGCATTTAACAGCAATGGCAATCGCGGCATTGCCTGCGGCTTAAACCATCTGCAAAAAATCCGCGACGGAGAGCCCTTGGGTAGCCGAACGAGCGCTGAAGATGATTTTGCTACCGATTCGGATGAGGACTTTCTGTCTTGAGAACGCTCCGCATCGATCTTGAAACCTATAGCAGTGTGGACCTCGCTAAAAGCGGGGTCTACCGCTATGCGGAAGCGCCGGATTTTGAAATTCTTCTCTTTGGCTATTGCGTGGATGACGGCGTGGTCCAAGTTGTAGACCTTACCGGCGGAGAAGTGCTGCCACTTGAAATTGTCGTAGCGTTGACGGATAGTGGCGTTATCAAATGGGCCTTTAATGCTCAATTTGAACGCATTTGCCTTTCAAGATGGTTGGGGCTGCCTACTGGACACTATCTTGATCCTACGTCCTGGCGTTGCACTATGATTTTGTCAGCCTGTATGGGGCTACCTCTTTCGTTAGAGGGGGTGGGAGCGGTATTGGGACTTGAGAAGCAGAAACTGGCAGCCGGGAAAGAGCTGATCCGCTACTTTTGTCAGCCTTGTAAACCTACTGCCGCAAACGGACAGCGAACCCGCAATCTCCCCAAGCACGCGCCGGAAAAATGGGCGCAATTTAAGGCGTATAACGTCAGGGATGTGGAAACGGAGCTAGCGATCCAGAATCGGTTGCAGAAATTTCCGGTGCCAGAAGAGGAATGGGAAAACTACGTTCTTGATCAAAAAATCAATGACAAAGGAATTCAGCTTGATCGAAAGCTAGTCTCGGAAGCCATCCGCTGCGATGAGCAGGCGCGGGCAGAGCTTATGACCGCTATGCAAAGCCTTACCCATGTAGAAAATCCCAATTCGGTAGTGCAAATGAAAGTCTGGTTGGCTGAAAAAGGGTTGGAAACGGATACCTTGGGAAAGGCGGCAGTCAAGGAGATGCTTAAAACCGCGCCAGAGCCACTTGCAAGAGTGCTTTCGTTGCGGCAGTCACTTGCTAAATCCAGCGTGAAAAAATATGCCGCCATGGCTAGTGCCATCTGCCAGGACGGTAGGGCCAGAGGGCTGCTGCAGTTTTATGGTGCCAATCGCACCGGTCGCTGGGCTTGTCGACTGATTCAGGTGCAGAATTTGCCGCAAAATCATCTACCCGATCTCGCCGTAGCGCGCTGTTTAGTGGCATCTGGAAACTACGAAGCGGTAGCTATGCTCTACGGTTCTGTGTCGGACGTATTGTCTGAGCTCATTCGAACGGCGTTCATTCCAAGAAAGGGATTTCAATTTTTGGTTGCTGATTTTAGCGCCATTGAAGCCAGGGTTGTTGCATGGCTGGCCGGCGAGACCTGGCGTAATGAAGTATTTGCTAGTCACGGCGGAATTTACGAGGCTTCGGCTAGCCAGATGTTTCATGTGCCTATCGAGGAAATCACCAAAGGCAGTTTGCTGCGGCAAAAGGGGAAAATTGCAGAGTTAGCCTTAGGGTATGGAGGTTCGGTAGGTGCGTTAATGGCGATGGGGGCACTGGAACTGGGTGTCTTCGAAGCGGAGCTTCGCCCATTGGTAACGGCGTGGCGAAAAGCGAATCCTAATATAGTGCGTCTTTGGTGGGAAGTAGACAAAGCAGCAATCACCGCGGTGAAGGAGCGCACAGTCGCTGTGACTCATGGCATTCGGTTTGAGTATAAAAGCGGCATGCTCTTCATTACGCTGCCTTCGGGCCGGAATCTCTCCTATGTGAAGCCGCGAATGGGAGAGAATCGTTTCGGCAAGGAAAGTGTGACCTATGAAGGCGTGGGGAGTACTAAAAAATGGGAGCGTATAGAAACCTACGGGCCTAAGTTGGTGGAAAACATTGTCCAGGCGATTAGCCGCGATATTCTCTGTTACGCTATGCGACGTCTTGATAGCGCTGGTTTTTCCATTGTTATGAGCGTGCACGATGAAGTGGTGCTAGAAGCAGTAGCCAGCGCTTCGTTAGAAGAGGTCTGCCAATGTATGGCTCAAACACCGCCTTGGGCAAAGGGGCTATTATTGCGCGTCGCTGGCTTTGCATGTTCCTTTTACCAAAAAGAGTAACGAACCATCCTGGTATATAGCGTAAGACGCCAAAAAAAATACCGACCATAGATAGTACTCAAATCGCGAGAAAGAGTCCTGTGGATAGTAGAAGGCCATTAGGCTTTTTAGAAATGGAGGTATTTTGCATGAAAGAACTCATCCCCAAAGACCGTTATGGCGTCTTCGCTGATACCAGCGATACGGCGCGGGTTGACAGTCAGTATGTGGCTCGTTTTTTTGAGAAGGAACATTTCCATGTTCTACGCGACATCCTAAAAATCACTGACACCAAATCTGGATTGAGTGAACAATTTACTCAATCCAATTTTGAGCGGACCTTTTACCAAGACAGCACTGGGAGAAAATTGCCTTGCTACATGATGACTCGCGACGGATTTACCATGCTGGCCATGGGGTATAGCGGGAAAAAAGCTATGCGCTTTAAGGAACTGTATATTCGCCGCTTTAACGAGATGGAAGCATTTATTAAAACCCTTGTGTCTGCTCGTCAGGAGTTTCCGCTGTTAACCGAAAACATCCGGCTGTTGCATGAGAATCCGAAACCCTATCACTTTAGTAACGAATGCGACATGATTAATCGCATTGTTACCGGCATGTCCGCTAAACAGTTTCGAGAAGCGCGTGGCATTGAAAAAGGAAAAAGCATTCGCCCGTTTCTGTCTAGCGAGCAAGTGATCATGCTGGAGACGCTGCAAAAAGTCGATGTTGGCTTATTACTAGCTGTGCCGGATTATGCGCAGCGCAAGCGGTATCTAGAATGGTACAAGGCAAAACTGCAAAAGAAAATTGCGTAATTACAAGGGGGTCACAAGCATGTTCTATGTAAAAACGCAGCTTGGCGAGGCGGTCGAACTGACCGTCGCCATCCAGGATGACAATGTAGTTACCTACTGCCCAGGATGTGGCAAAGAAATCGCCATGGATCTTACAGAACTGCTGCAAAGCGGCGACCACGATTTATTCAGCACCCGCATCTATTGCGCGCAGTGCAGCTTGGAGGGGATGGGCTGATGGAAAAGTATAACGGCGAAGGCTATCCAGATCCCACTGCTGCTGAAGCGTTGGCCAATATAGCTAAATCGGAAAAAGAGTATCGTCCTCTTATCTATGTTGCTTCACCATTTGCCGGCGAGCTGGAGCGCAATACCGAAAGGGCGCGAGGGTATTGCCGGTTTGTAGTTGGCCAGGGCTGCATTCCAATTGCGCCACACCTTTTGTACCCGCAGTTTATGGATGATGAAGACCGGGAAACTCGCGAACTGGGCATCTTCTTTGCCCTGGTGCTGCTTGGCAAGTGTGATGAATTATGGGTGTTTGGCGAGCGGATCAGTGAAGGCATGGGGCGAGAAATCGCCAAAGCCGAACGCCGTGGAGTGCCGGTTCGGTACTGGAGCAGCCGCTGCGAGGAGGTTCCTCGATATGTCAGCAAAGCCGATTAGCGACATGCTGCCAGTAGTGTTGCGAGGAGGAACGAGTGTATGGACCAGCCAGTAAAGATATCGGTTTGCAATCACAAAACAGACAAAAAGTACAAAAACCAAGAACGTCCTTGGAGCTATCTGAAAGAGCGCAATCGTAATCCGGTGCGCACCTCCGAAACCGCTGAGGAATACCCGAAGCTTTCTAAAACGCAGCGCGATGCGGCAAAAGACCATGGCGGCTTTGTCGGTGGTTGGCTCCAAGGTGGCATCCGCAGGAATGGAAATGTGCTGTGCCGGACCATCGGGGTGTTGGACGCCGATAAAATCCCGGAAGGCGTTGATTTTCCTACTCAGCTAAACCAGGCGCTTGGGGGTATCGACTATTTTATTTACTCCACACATAGCCACACGCCGGCCGCGCCACGGTATCGGGTTGCGATTCGGTTGGGGCGTGAAGTAACAGAAGACGAGTATCCGGCTTTGATGCGGATGGTGGCGAAGGAAATCGGGATGGATTTTTTTGATGACACCACCTATCAAGCAAACCGCATGATGTATTGGTCTTCTTGCCCTTCTAATGGTGAATTTGTCTTTACGGAGCATGCCGGCAAGCCCCTTGATCCTGATTCCTATTTGGCTAGGTATCAAGACTGGCGAGATGTGACGCAGTGGCCGGTTTCATCGCGGGAAAGTGAAGCCAAGCGGCGGGAAGTACGTGAGCAGCAAGATCCGCTGGCTAAAGCTGGCGGAGTGGGCGTTTTTTGTCGGGCGTATTCTATCGAAGAGGCAATGGCGACGTTTCTGCCCGATATCTATGAACCTTCCGCGCTGAGCGGGCGGTATGACTACATTCCCGCCGACAGTACAGCCGGCGTGGTGATCTATGAGGGAAAGTGGGCGTATTCTCACCATGCGAGCGATCCGGCCAGCGGGAATTTGCTTAATGCTTTTGACTTGGTGCGGTGCCACAAGTTCGGTGATCTGGATGAAAAAGAGTCCTTTAAGGCCATGAACGAATTTGCGGTATCGCTCGACAAGGTGAAAATCCAAATGGATGAGGAGCGTAAAGAAGAAGCCGCCGCGGAATTTGTTGTCGACGGGAAAGACTGGCGGACGCTTCTCAAGTATCAACCGAAAAGCCGTGTGCTGGAGAACAGCGTTTGGAACGAGATGCTTATCTTAAATAACGATCCTGATTTTGCAAACTTTGCTTTTAATGAACTGGCGAACCGTATTCAGGTTACTGGTGCCATGCCCTGGGAGCGCCCAGCGGATAATCCCTTTTGGCGGGACGCGGACACGGCGCAGCTAAAGGCGCTAATCGACGTTCGGTATGTTTCCTTTTCCAGTCGGAACCATGACGTGAGTTTCACCAAGGTCGCTGACGACAGGCGATTTCATCCCATACGTGATTATCTTAATTCTTTGCCGACCTGGGATGGGACTCCGAGAATTGAGACGCTGCTTGCACGGTGCCTGCAAGCAGATGACACGCCGTACACGCGTGCCGTCACCCGAAAAACCTTCGCGGCGGCAGTTGCTCGCATATATCGGCCCGGCACCAAATTCGACAGCGTCCTTGTGTTTGATGGTGTGCAGGGCATCGGTAAATCCACACTCTTTAAGGATTTGGTAGGGGAGGAGTATTATTCAGAAACGCTATCTCTTACCGATATGGACGACAAGTCCGGTGCGGAGAAGTTGCAAGGGTTTTGGGTGGTGGAGATCGGCGAGCTGGCGGGAATGAAGAAAGCCGACGTTGAGAAGGTCAAGGCGTTTTTATCCACCTCCGATGACAAGTATCGTCCCAGTTATGGCAAGACGGTCGAGAGTCATCCGCGCCAGTGCATCATTATCGCTTCGGTCAATGGCGAGCGCGGCTACTTGCGTGATATCACCGGCAATCGCCGCTTTTGGATTGTGAAAGTCCACCAAGAGGAGCAGGTGAAAAAGTGGAAGTTCACGCCAGAAGAGCGCGACCAGATATGGGCGGAGGCTAAGACCATCTATGAAAGTGGTGAGAAGCTGTATCTTGAGGGCGACTTGATAAAAATCGCCGAGGGCGTTCAGCGTGAGGCGATGGAAGTGGATGAGCGCCAAGGCATGGTCGAGGAATATTTGAACACGCTTTTGCCCGAAAACTGGGGCACGATGGATATTTATCAGCGCAGAAGTTTCATATCCGACAAAAGCGATCCAACAAACCCTAAAGGAGTCCGAGTTCGGACGGAAGTGTGCAATGCTGAAATCTGGTGCGAGCTTCTTGGGCGCAATATTGCAGAACTTAAGCCATCCGATAGCTATGCTCTGGCCGCTTTGATGACGAAGGTGGAAGGCTGGGAACGGGCCAAGGAAATGAAGCGGCTACCCTTATATGGGAGGCAGCGGCTGTATAGACGGACTTGTTCCAACGAGTGAAACCCTTGCGTTATGCGACATCCCAGGTTCTTTGGCTACAAGTGAACAACTAAATTCCATTATATTCAAAATGGCTTTTCTATAAGGGGAAAGGATGTTGTGCATGCCCATACGCGCGCGTAGGAATATAGGGGAATTCTTGTTCACTTGTGCCGCTTGTTCCAGAGAGGATTTGAACGCATGGGAGGCTTTTTGCAAGGTACACAATGTATTTGAGCTGGTAGATCCACCGGTCTGGGGGGATATGGGATGCGAGAAAAAATCATCGAGTATAAGCTGGTTCGGGCGGTTAAGGCGATGGGAGGCATTGCGTTAAAGTTCATTTCACCTGGAATGGCTGGGGTGCCGGACCGACTGGTGCTACTACCAAAAGGAAAAGCGGCCTTCGTGGAAGTGAAAGCGCTTGGGATGAAGCCGCGGCCATTGCAGGTGAAACGGCATGAAATGCTGAGGCGATTGGGATTTGAGGTGTACGTGCTTGATGATGAGGGGCAAATTCCAGCGCTGCTAAAGAAGCTGGGAGGAGGTGGTGCTCAATGAAGTTCATACCGCATGGATATCAAAAGCATGTAATCGAGTATCTCTTGGGAAAGCCGATTGCAGCAATATTTTTGGATATGGGCTTGGGTTAGCAAAACCGTTATAACCCTCTCCGCCATTTTTGACTTAATGCTAGACCGTTTTGAGATCGGGAAGGTGCTAGTGATTGCACCGCTGCGAGTGGTTAGAGATACCTGGCCGACAGAGATTGAAAAGTGGGAACACCTGCATGATTTAAGGTATGCGGTAGTGGTGGGAAGTGAAAAAGAGCGAGGGGAGGCGCTACGTAAAAAAGCGCATGTGTATCTTATCAACCGGGAAAACGTACCCTGGTTGGTGCAAAAAAGCGGCATCTCTTTTGACTTTGACATGGTGGTAGTCGATGAGCTGTCCTCGTTCAAATCTCACCAAGCAAAGCGCTTTAAAAGCCTAATGAAAGTCCGGCCGACGGTGAAGCGCATGGTCGGGCTCACGGGTACTCCTTCGTCTAATGGCCTCCTGGACTTGTGGGCGCAGTTTCGCTTGTTGGATTTGGGGAAGAGGCTGGGACGCTTTATCGGAAGCTACCGTGCTACCTATTTTGAACCGGACAAGCGTAACTCGCAGATGGTATTTTCCTATAAACCCAAGAAAGGAGCGGAAGAAGCCATCTACCGGCAGATTTCCGATATCACCATTAGCATGAAAAACACAGACTACCTGCAACTGCCAGAGCTGGTAGTGAATGAAGTGGTGGTGAAACTGTCCGAAGCAGAACAAAAGCAGTACCGAACCATGAAGGACGAGATGGTTCTTTCTTTGCAAGGGAGTGATATTGATGCGGTCAATGCGGCGGCTTTAGCTGGAAAGCTTCTGCAAATGGCCAATGGCGCAGTGTATGACGAAGATGGAAAAACCGTGCTGCTTCATGAGCGCAAGCTAGACGCGCTGGAAGATATGTTGGAAGCCGCTAATGGCAAACCGGTCCTGATTGCGTACTGGTTTAAGCACGATCTGGAGCGGATCCAAAAGCGATTTGCAGTAGAGGTGCTGGACACGGCAGCCTCTATCCGGCGTTGGAACCAGGGACTCATTTCGGTTGGGGTGATCCATCCGGCCGCCGCCGGTCATGGCCTCAATCTGCAAGATGGCGGTTCCAATCTGATTTGGTTTGGCTTGACGTGGAGCTTGGAGCTGTACCAACAAACCAATGCCAGGCTGTGGCGGCAGGGACAAAGCGAAACCGTAGTGGTGCATCATATCCTTACCAAGGACACAATCGACGAGAACGTCATGGCGGCGTTAGTAAAAAAAGATGCCGGACAAGCAGCGTTGCTGCAAGCGGTAAAAGCAAGAGTGGGGAGGGACGTACTATGAGCATGGATGATGTGGGGGCGCGGCGGATGATCGCCAGTATCTTGCAAAGAGCTTATGAAGATTACGGGCGTGATGAAGGCTGCCCGGAGTGGTGCCTTTTTAGAGAATCCTGCGTAAAGCAAAAGATGGACAAAGAGCAGTGCGATGCCCGGAAGTTTATCCATTCCGCATGGTGCGCAACTCTTTGCGACAGCTTGAATATTGACCATGAGGAATATGTTGCGGCTTGCATAAAAAAGAATCGCCTGAGTAAAAACACGTTTAAGTATGTGGAGCAGGAAATTCGCCAGTATAAGAGCACCGGAAAAGAACTGAACCGACTAAAAGCGGAGCTTATCTTGGAAACACCGGAAAAGCTCGAGCGACGAAGCCGGTCTGTGGGGGACAGCACTGCCAGTAAGGCCATTAAGATTAGTATGGACCGCAAAATCATGGAACTGGAGCGAACGCAAAAAGCCATTGAAACAACGTATCGCCGCCTGTGCCACGATAAGCAAGCGGTCATGGAAGAATATTGGCAAAGTCGTTATACAACCATGGGCCTGGCAGACAAGCTGGGAGTGGATGAGCGAACCATTCGCCGTTGGAAGCAGCATATTGTTTACTTGGTGGCTGCGGAGATGAATTTTTTATAGGTGTCCGTTTTTGGTGCGTTTAGAGTGCAAAATTATATCATGGCCGGTTAAGTGCCAGAAATATAGGGAGGATGCGTCTTATGAATCAAAAATGTTTTGCCTTAATCGAAGAGAATCAGTGTGATATTCTCACCGTCGAAATATGCCCTGGCAGCACGTGTGCTTTTTATAAAACAATTGAACAGCAGAACGAATCGTGTAAGAAAGTGTACGCTAGATTAGCCAGCCTTAGCAACAAAAAGCAAATAAAGATTGCTCTAAAATACTACATGGGTCAGATACCTTGGCAAGAAGAACACTGAAAAGTTTCTAAAAAACTTTTCAAAATGTCCGCCAATGTCCGTTTTAGGATGTTTTTAGGGTGTATGATTATATCATAGAAGAATAATCAAGATGAGAAAGTCCTTGGAGCAACAGCTTTGAGGGCTTTTCTTGATTAAGAGCTTGATTTAGGAGAAGGGTTTTATTGGGAATTGGTAGAATTAAAAATCACATAGCACAATGGGTAAGGAGCGATTTTATGAGTGGTGGGAAAAAAGCATTGCTGATTTGCCTAGTGACAATAGTGATTGGCTTAGGCGGCTTTGGGGCATTTTTTCTATTTGGGGGACATGGAAACGATATTAAGTCTGCTTCAAACATGATGGGTATAGGAACTCGCAATAATGATTTTCTTCTTATCCCATATAATAGAGCCGGAGTGATAAATAAAGATTGGACAATAAAAGATGTATCTAAGTATTTTGTACAAGAAAACTTACAAGACAGTAAAAAAGTGATTGATGGAAAACCTCCAAAGTCTTATCCTATTACAATAATTAAACCGGGTACAGCGGACGCGCTAGACATTATTTGGGAAGATGAAAGTAAGCAGCATATTGCATGGATTGAAATATATCTACAAAAAAATAAAGCCATTAGTAATTGGAAGTTACAAGATGGCTATTATGTAGGAATGACGTTGCGTGAGATGGAAAAAATATCTGGGAAGTCAATTCCGTTTCATGGATTTTATAATGGAATTGCTGGTTTTGTTCCGTTTCATGAATATAGAGGATTATATCCCCAAGCAGCTGGGATACAACTTCGGATTGGCTTTCTCGATGAGCGAGTTGGGCGGAAATTTATGGGTGATGGGATACGATGGTCTTTATCTTCGGAATTTAATCCCTACAAAGATCAGTTCGTATTGGCTTGCATCGGAATTGGAATGAATAAAGAGCCCTATATTCTAATTGATTAGAAAATGCATTTAAGGCAGAATTGAAATTCTTTTATAAAATGTCCGCCAATGTCCGTTTTGAGGTGTTTTTAGGGTGTAAAATTATATCATGGAAGAATAATCAAGACGAGAAAGTCCTTGAGGCAATAAGCTTTGAGGGCTTTTCTTTATGCAAAGGTGGTTCTAGTTATGCCTATGAAACCAAGACGGCCGTGTAAGCATCCTGGTTGCCCGCGATTGACGAATGATCGTTACTGCTTCCAGCATGCCAAAATGCATATTGGTGACAGAGCAACCGCATTCGAGCGTGGCTACAGCAATCGGTGGCAAAAGGCAAGGAAGCAGTTCTTGGCAAAGCATCCTCTTTGCGTAGAGTGTCAGCAAACAGGAAAACTGACGCCGGCAACGGTTGTGGATCATATCAAGCCGCACCGGGGAGACAAGGTTTTGTTCTGGGATGAGAGTAACTGGCAACCGCTTTGCAAGAAGTGCCATGATAGGAAAACTCGTATGCTGGATCAGCATCAAGAATATAGCTACTAATATTCAAGCGCGAAAGCGCCTGCTGTCGAGGGTAGGGGGTATCAAATCTCTACGGCCTTTACCCCCCAGACCGCCGCCCCCCTTCGCGCAAAATTTCGCGGAATTAGACAGGGGGGATACCTGCGAGACCTTAGAATATCTGCCAATAGTGAATGAAATGGCGAAACTTCCAAGGGTAATGAAAGAAACTGCATCGGTGCTTTTGCCAAATAGTTATGATTTGGGCTGTAAAACGCTTGCTAAAACGCAAGGTTTTGCGGCCTTTTTTGATGCAACCGTTTCGCGGAAAGGGTGTGAGGCAATGACGAGTGCCCAGGAAAAACAGATACGAAATTTCCGGATGAAAGGTATCGGCTACAAAGCTATTGCTTCCGAGCTGGGACTTTCCCGCGATGTGGTCCGCAACTATTGCAAAAGCCATGAACTTGACGGTTATGCGGCAGAAGTGGTTGTGAACCTGAAAGAACAGATGCAGCAAGGCGACGTTTGTAGATGCTGCGGTACAGTCATCCTGCAGCCGGCAATAGGCCGAAAGCGAAGATTCTGCTCGGGAAAATGCAGGCGAGAATGGTGGGCTGCTCATCCGGAGGAATCACGTAAAAAAGAAGCGGCTTTTTATGAAAAGACCTGCATTTACTGTGGTCAGCATTTTACCGTATACGGCAACAAAAACAGAAGGTACTGCAGTCACGAATGCTATGTGCATGACAGATTTTGGCGGGAGGAAGAAGGCAGAGAGCCCTATGCAAGTCCCGCCCGGAAAGAGGAGGTAATCCATGAGTGAAATGAAATGGCAGTCCTTGCCGATAGAGGAGCTTCACCCGGCAGCATACAACCCGCGTAAAAAGCTGAAAGCCGGGGATAAGGAATACGAGAAGATCAAAAATTCCATTTTGGAATTCGGCTATGTGGAACCCATCATCGTGAACTATGATATGACGGTTATCGGCGGTCACCAACGGCTGACGGTTCTAAAAGACCTGGGATATACCGAAGTACAGTGTGTTGTGGTTGAAATTAAAGATGAGAATAAGGTCAAGGCTCTCAATATCGCCCTAAATAAAATTACGGGTGCATGGAATGAACAGCTTCTTGCCGATTTGATCGTGGATTTGCAAACGGCCAATTTCAATACGGATTTTACGGGCTTTGAAGCGCCGGAGATCGAGCAGCTTTTCTCAAAGGTCCACAACAAAGAAATCAACGAAGATGATTTCGATGTGGACGAAGCATTAAAGAAGCCAACTGTTTCAAAAAAAGGCGACATCTGGCTGCTTGGTCGGCACCGGCTTATTTGCGGTGACGCTGTTTTACCGGAAACGTACAACGCCCTCATGGATGGAGCTAAAGCCAATCTCGTGGTGACCGATCCCCCGTACAATGTAAACGTAGAAGAAACCGCCGGAAAAATTAAAAACGACAATATGCCCGATGCCGACTTCTACAAGTTCTTGTTCGCGGCGTTCGTCAATATGGAGCAGAACATGGAAAGCGATGCTTCCATCTATGTATTCCACGCAGACACCCAGGGGTTTAACTTCCGCAAAGCCTTTGCCGATGCTGGATTTTATCTTTCCGGGTGCTGCATCTGGAAGAAAAACGCGCTGGTTCTTGGTCGCTCTCCGTACCAATGGCAGCATGAGCCATGTCTGTTCGGCTGGAAGAAGGGCGGCAGGCACCAATGGTATTCCGACCGCAAGCAAACCACCGTCTGGGAATATGATCGCCCGAGATCCTCCAAAGAGCATCCGACCATGAAGCCGGTGGCTTTAATGGCTTATCCGATCCAGAATTCCTGTATGAGCAATTGCATTGTGCTTGACCCCTTTCTGGGAAGCGGCTCTACGCTGATTGCCTGCGAGCAGACGGGACGTATTTGCTATGGCATTGAACTGGATGAGAAATTTGCAGACGTCATCGTTAACCGTTTTGTTGAAGCCGTCGGGGATTCATCCGGCGTCTTTTTACTGCGTGACGGGATTCGAATTCCCTACGGTGAAGTCCGGAAAGCGGCGGCCGATACAAGTGAAGAGACAGAAATGTAAGGAATGGAGTGTTTCGTGCTTTTTGCTTTTGAAAGGGGCGGACAATCATGGCTGATGCAAGGCAGCTTACTTTTATCGATTTCTTTTCCGGCATCGGCGGTTTTCGCCGGGGCTTGGAACTGGCCGGCATGAAGTGTGTCGGATTTTGCGAAAACGACGAATTTGCGGTGCGGTCTTACCGCGCTATGTATGATACGGAAGGAGAATGGTATGGAGGTGACATCACGAAACTCCGAGCAGATGACATTCCTCAAGCAGATATATGGACTGCGGGAAGTCCTTGTCAAAACCTCTCTATTGCAGGAGAAAGAAGCGGGCTTCACGGTGACCGAAGCGGATTGTTTTTTGACTTCGTTGACCTCCTTAAAAGCAAAGCGGAAGAAGATAAACCCGAATGGGTTATCCTCGAAAATGTTAAAGGCCTTTTATCTAGCAATGACGGATGGGATTTCCTCGAATATCTCTGTGAATTGGCCGAAGCAGGGTACGATGTCCAGTGGCAGATTTTTAATTCCAAAGATTACGGAGTCCCGCAAAATCGAGAGCGGGTGTATACTGTCGGACATCTTGGAAGCCGCGGTCGACGAAAAATATTACCTTTCGGACGAGAGAGCGGCAGTGGTCTTAAGCAAATTGTCGGCGGGACGCAAGGATACCGAGTGTATGACCCAGCTGGAATAAGCGTGGCTTTGGCAAGCCAGGCGGGCGGGGCTGGTGCAAAAACCGGATTGTACTTTGTAAACCAGCCTGTTTTTAGTAGCTACGAAACAAGCGATTGTTGCCAGACGTTGAAAGCACGCGGTTATAAAGTGCAAGCTATGATTCCTAATGAACATGCCCGTTTTCGGATACGGAGGCTAACTCCCAAGGAGTGTTGGCGCCTGCAGGGTTTTTCCGATGAACTGTTTGAGAAAGCCAAGGCGGTAAACTCTGATTCGCAGCTTTACAAGCAGGCCGGCAATGCGGTCACTGTAAATGTGGCGTTTGAAGTTGCCTGCGCATTGCTAAATTCAACTTTGACGGAAGCGATGGAGGTGTGATTCTGTGGAACCGACCCAGAGAACTGATTTTGTTCTGTTTATCCAAGATAAATTTGAAGAAATCCGAAAGCTGTTCGCTAGGAAAAATGAGGGCTATGGTACGAACGATGATCTTTTCTGGAATTTTCGACAGACCGCCGAGCGGCTGTACCCGACCATGTATGAACAGGACCCTTTTTCCGCCATGTTTCTGGTGGCTGAAACGCTGGTGGACAAGCACAACGTGGCGCTGGCTAAAGGTATTGCGGTCAGTGAATGCGAAGAACGCCTGCTGGATCGGATTGTATATTCGCTACTGCAACTGAAAATGGCGTATGACCGAGAACGGCCGGAACTGTAAAAAGGTGTGGAATTCCAGCACATTTCACTTGCTATTACCTGTGTTTAGAGTGATATATAGACTACCAAAACACAGGGAGGGAAATATAATGACAAGAAAAGAACTGGTCCAGGCCCTAGAAGCGAAATGGAAAGTCAAAGCTAGATACCTTGGAATGCCAAGCTGCGCATTTGAAATCCATTGCGGCGAGGGCGTTTTTCGAATCGACCGCGAAGGCTTGATCAAAGACCAAAGCGGCCGCGAATATTCCGCCGAGGAACTACTAAACCAATCGAAGCCCGCGCCTGCTGAAGAACCAGCGCAAATGAAACGAGAAAATCTTTCGATTTCAGGGTATGAGGTGAAATTGCCGCTAGAAGGTCACACGGCAACGAGTCTCCGAAACTTCATCAACATGCTTGCCAGCAAAGAAATGCTGCTTATTCGGTCTTTAGACGTGGCGCGGCCCATCTTAGATAATCGCTTTGTGAAAGAGCTTGGCCAAAGAAGCGACCTGGATATGGATAGCTTTCAAGAGATTTGGAGTGTGCTCGGAGAGGGGCATTGCCCGGGGCTAGACATGGACTTTGAAAACCAGACCATGGCCGTGAAGCTGATCAAAGAAAACATGGAGGTAGAGGAAATGACAGCGTTTTTGGACCTTGTGGTTTGCGTAAATGAGAACGCAAAACGTCTTAAGCATTCCTCCTGCAAGCCCGCCCAAGAAGATAATCCAAAATACGCCATGCGAACCTGGCTGCTTCGGTTGAACATGAGTGGCGACGCCTTTAAGAATACCAGAAAGGTTCTTTTAGCCAGGCTTGCCGGCAGCGCCGCTTTTCGCACACCGGCTGAAGAAGAAAAGCATAAAGAACGGTTGCAGGCAAAAAAACAAAAAGCGAGTGAGGTGGATGGCGATGTTTGTTAAAAGAGAAATTGTCGAGCGCTTACGCAGACAGTATCCGGCTGGAACCAGGGTTAAGCTGGTACGCATGGAAGATGAGCAAGCGCCGCCCGTTGGCACTTGTGGAACGGTACTTGGCGTCGATGACCTTGGCAGCATTATGGTTTCCTGGGATAACGGCGGTAGCCTAAGTATAGTCTACGGCGAAGATTTGTGCAGAAAGATAGGCTGAAAATCGCATAACGGGACGCAGCCCTTTACGGGGGCTGTTTCTCGTAGAAGAAAATGCAAGGCTTCTTTGGAGGCTTTTTTTTATATCAGAAAAGCCGGTGAGAGGAGGGGATACCTTATGGCGCAACGCGGAAGAAAACCGAAACCGACCGTCATCAAGGAACTAGAAGGAAATCCCGGCAAGCGGCCACTGAATAAAAACGAACCCAGACCTGATAAAAAAGCCCCGCGCTGTCCGGCTTGGCTAGAGGAAGAAGCAAAAAAAGAATGGAAGCGTATGGGTAAGATTTTAGAGCAGCTGGGACTTTTAACGGAAATGGATATGGCGGCTTTCGCCGGCTATTGCCAGGCCTATGCCCGCTGGAAAGAAGCCGAAGAATTTATTACCCAGCATGGCACAATGATTCGTACGCCCAATGGCTATCTGCAACAGGTGCCGCAAGTGTCCATTGCGCAGACCAACCTGAAAATCATGCTGAAATTCTGCGAGCAGTTTGGATTGACACCCTCGGCTCGCAGCCGGATGACAGCCGATTCTGGCGGGACGGATATAGTGGATCCCATGGAACTGATTCTGCTCAGCGGAGGAAAGAAAAGTGTATGATGCAGCAAAGGCGCAACATGCGGTCAATTTTATCAACTGCCTACGGCATACCAAAGGGCAGTGGCATGGTGTGCCCTTTGCGCTTCTGCCTTGGCAAGACCAAATCATCAAAAAACTCTTCGGTACAGTAAAGAACAATGGGTATCGCCAATACAATACCGCCTATATCGAAATTCCTAAGAAAAACGGCAAAAGCGAGCTGGCCGCAGCCGTGGCGCTTTATATGACCTGCGGCGATAACGAATGGGGAGCCGAAGTATATGGCTGTGCTTCGGATCGCCAGCAGGCCTCCATTGTATTTGATGTGGCCGTCGATATGGTGGATCAGTGCCGAGCGCTCAAAAAACGTATTAAACCAATCATGTCGGTGAAGCGGCTGGTTTATCAGCCGACTAATAGTTTTTACCAGGTGTTGTCGGCAGAAGCGTACACCAAGCACGGCCTCAATGTGCATGCGGTGGTCTTTGATGAGCTGCACGCCCAGCCTAACCGGGAACTCTTTGATGTCATGACCAAAGGCTCGGGAGATGCCCGCACACAACCTTTGTTTTTCCTGATTACTACTGCCGGCAATGACCGCAACTCCATTTGCTTTGAAGTGCATCAAAAAGCAGTGGATATTCTTAGCGGCAGAAAAATAGATCCGACGTTTTTCCCGGTTATCTATGGCATTGATGAAGGGGATGACTGGGCCGATGAAGAAAACTGGTATAAGGCCAATCCTTCCCTGGGGCATACCATTGATATTGAAAAGGTGCGCGCTGCCTTTCAAAGTGCTAAGGAAAACTTGGCGGAAGAAAATCTGTTCCGGCAGCTGCGGCTGAATCAATGGGTAAAGCAGTCCGTGCGCTGGATGCAGATGGACCATTGGGATGCGTGCGCGTTTCCCATTTCGCTGGATGCTTTGCGAGGGAGAGTCTGTTATGGCGGACTTGATTTATCGAGCACAACCGATATCACGGCCTTTGTTTTGGTGTTTCCGCCCCAAGAAGATGGGGATATGTTTGTAGTGCTGCCTTACTTTTGGATTCCTGAAGATAACTTAGCCATACGGGTGCGGCGAGACCATGTACCCTATGATATTTGGGCGCAGCAAGGATTTATCAAAACGACGATGGGAAATGTGGTGCATTATGGGTTTATCGAAGCATTTATTGAAGAACTCCATACTACGTACAACATCCGGGAGATCGCTTTCGACCGATGGGGAGCCGTTCAGATGGTGCAAAATCTCGAAGCCTTGGGCTTTACTGTGGTGCCTTTTGGGCAAGGCTACAAGGATATGTCGCCGGCATCCAAGGAGCTGATGAAGCTGACGCTGGAAAAGAAGCTGGCTCATGGGGGCAACCCGGTCTTGCGCTGGATGATGGATAACATTTACGTAAAAACAGACCCAGCTGGCAACATTAAGCCTGATAAAGAAAAAAGCACCGACCGCATTGATGGTGCGGTGGCACTTATTATGGCCTTGGATAGGGCTATTCGGAATGGTGGATATGGTGGAAGCGTATATGACGACAGGGGTATTTTGATGCTCTAGTACGCGCATTTACTTCATAATCAATCAACTTACCATCTCGATATGGTATAATCTGGATAATGGGTAATTGCGATGGAATGCTGCAATTACTTAATATAACGAAGGGAGGGGAGATGACTTGGGAAGATGGTTTAATACACTCTTGGTCCTTCTGGGATTCGTTTTTTTGCCTATTTTCACAACTCCAGCGAAAGCTGCACCAATCAGTGTGACGACTGAGCAACTAGTTATTATTGGGCTCCCAGCAACGTCCTTCACGCCGGTCAGCGTGACAACTGAGCAACTGGTCATCATTGGGATGCCAACAACTCCCTTTACGCCGGTCAGTGTGACTACTGAACAACTAGTCATCATGGGTATGCCGGCAACTTCCTTCACACCGATAAGTGTAACCACCGAAGAACTCGTTATTTTAGGAAAACCCTAAGAACGATTAGAAATAATAAGAATGAGGTGAGTGGCAATGAGCTCGATCAGGATAAAACAAGGGTGTATCTTTGTAGCCCTTATGGTGCTTATGATCTTCGCTTCTTCTGTTTCGGCAGCTCCAGCGGCTCCAGTGAAGGAGTCTTATCAGCAGCCGAATATAATAGCGAATCCGACCGATTTTTCTTTTACTATTCCTGTTAAATTTTCGAATGTTCCTTCTGCGTATAAGCAATGGAAGTTTATCGTGCAGGTTAGGAGTACCTCGGATGTTGTTATAGCTCAGGCGGAAAAAGAATTTGAAGTCGACAGTAATCTGACGCAAACATTTATTCTCAAATTCAACGCTGATCCAGGAAAAAATCCAAGCCAAGGGATTAAGTATGCAGTAAGTTTAGCTGTTAAGACTAGTACTGGATGGAAAGGACCATCCGAAATTCGCGATGAATTAGATTGGTTAAAATGTAATACGCATGAGCAAAAGATGCTACCCAAATAGGTTTTGAATATAAGTTAAAATAAGAAATGCACATTGGTGATATAGATGAAAAAGCATCTTCAGAAGAAGGTGCTTTTTTCATGCCCATTTTTAGGAGGTGAATCATGAAAATACCTTTTCTATCAAGATTTTTCCCGGCCAGGGCCAGTCCGGAAAATAACTTTTGGGGCAGCACGTATAGTTTCTTTTTTGGCACCAGTTCTAGCGGCAAGGCGGTCAATGAAAAAACGGCATTGCAGACCACAGCTGTCTATGCCTGCGTTCGTATTTTAGCAGAAACCATTGCAGCACTACCTTTGCACACGTATCAGTATACGACTGGAGGCAAAGAAAAAGCGGCAGAGCATCCCTTATACTATCTGCTTCATAGCGAACCAAATCCTGAGATGACTTCATTCGTGTTTCGTGAAACACTGATGGGTCATCTTTTATTATGGGGCAATGCCTATGCGCAGATTATCCGGGACGGGCGAGGCCGAGTGGTTGGGTTATATCCGCTACTCCCTAACAAAATGATTGTGAACCGCAACGACCAGGGGCAACTCTATTACCAGTATGAAAAAGACGGATGCCTTTACATTCTAAACCGCCATGAAGTACTTCACATCCCTGGGCTTGGTTTTGACGGACTTATCGGCTACTCGCCCATTGCAATGGCTAAAAACGCCATCGGCATGGCGATCGCTACCGAGGAATATGGAGCTAAGTTTTTTTCCAATGGGGCTAATCCAGGTGGGGTGTTAGAGCATCCTGGAGTGGTCAAAGATCCGGCGCGCATCCGGGAAAGCTGGAACGCCGTGTATCAGGGCAGCGGTAATGCGCATCGGGTAGCCGTTTTGGAAGAAGGCATGAAGTTTCAAAGCATAGGCATTCCGCCAGAGCAGGCGCAGTTTTTGGAGACGCGCAAATTCCAGATTAACGAAATTGCCCGCATCTTCCGCATTCCACCACACATGATCGGCGATCTGGAGAAATCCAGCTTTTCCAACATTGAGCAGCAATCCTTGGAATTTGTCATGTACACCTTGGACCCGTGGGTGGTGCGCTGGGAGCAGGCCATTCAACGAGCCTTATTCAGTGAAAGCGAAAAGCGGCAGTTTTTTGTGAAGTTCAATGTGGACGGACTGCTTCGGGGTGACTACGAAAGCCGTATGAACGGCTATGCAGTGGGCCGCCAAAACGGCTGGCTATCTAGTAACGACATTCGCGAACTGGAAAACCTAAACCGTATCCCTGAAGATGACGGTGGCGATTTGTACCTGATTAATGGGAACATGACCAAACTGGCGGAAGCCGGAGCTTTTATTAAGAGCAATAGAGAGGAGACAATGCCATGAGAAAATTTTGGAACTGGGTAAAAAACGAAGCCGGCCGTACGTTGTACTTTGATGGGTATATTGCTCAGGACAGTTGGTTTGCCGACGACATCACGCCTAAAAAATTCAAGGACGAGCTTACGGCATCGGCCGGCGATATCGCGGTGTGGCTCAACTCTCCGGGCGGGGATGTGTTTGCGGCGAGCCAGATTTATACCATGCTTAAAGAGTATGAGGGAAAAGTTACGGTCAAAATTGACGGTATTGCCGCCAGCGCCGCTTCCGTAATCGCCATGGCCGGCGATGAGATTGTGATGTCGCCGGTGGCGATGATGATGATCCACAATGTGCGCCCAGATAGGGTGCTTTCGACAGCGGAAATTTAAGGTATCCGCTTCCCATAATTACGGGAAAGTCAACCTGCCTAACCGAAAGGCGAAAGCTGATACGGGAACAAAGCATGGCAGGAAAGCGGCAAGTTACCCAAAGGCTAAAGGGTACTACTGAACCGCAATGACAAGGGAATATGAGGTTTAACCTGTATTTGGTAAACGCGAGGTTTTACGTCCGTTATCATAGGAGCAAGGAAATTAGCCTGTAACCTTGCGCGCGATAGGCTCTTGATAGGGTTGTGGTCAAGAGTGTAATTACAATTCGCGCCGTGAGCAAGAGAACTTGTCTTAAGAAACCGAAAGCGAAACCGACAATTCCCATACCGAGTGAAAGCACTAACTGGGGATACCCTAAACGGAAACGCCGCAAGGCTATAACCTCTGGGTTTGAATATTCCGCATGGGTACGGAGCGTCCGTAGTAGTCAGGGACGGGAAAGCCGTCATAACGGCGAAGGGACGCAGTTTACGCAACTTCAAAAGCAAAGTTGAAAGGGAGGAGAAGCCTCAATGAATCCGACAACGGAGATTTTGAAACGTATCAGCAGAAGTTCGGCAGACCACAAAGACGGCGTATTCACCCGCCTTTACCGCTATCTTTTGAGAGAGGACGTTTATTACACAGCGTATAAAAATCTATACGCCAACCAAGGGGCGGCGACAAAAGGCATAGACGACGATACGGCGGACGGCTTCGGTAAGGAATATATCACCAAAATCATTGGCGATTTGTCGAGCGGAAACTATGAGCCGAAACCCGTACGCAGAATGTATATCCCAAAAAAGAACGGCAAGCAACGTCCGTTAGGAATACCGTCTTTTAGGGATAAAATTGTTCAAGATGCAATCAGAATGTACCTTGAAGCCATATACGAGCCGATATTCAGCAACCGGTCGCACGGTTTTAGACCGGACAGAAGCTGTCACACGGCTCTTACACAGATAACCAAGGGATTCAATGGTACAAAGTGGTTTATTGAGGGCGACATCAAAGGTTGCTTCGATAATATAGACCACAAAGTCCTGTTGTCGCTTCTCTCCGAGAAAATCAAGGATTCGCGGTTTGTCAACCTCATCGGAAAATTCCTCAAAGCGGGATATGTGGAGCAATGGAAGTACAACGCTACGTATAGCGGTACGCCCCAGGGCGGGATAATATCGCCGATACTCGCGAACATCTACCTCCACGAACTCGATCGAAAAGTGGAAAAACTAAAAAAGGAGTTTGACAGACCCGCTAACCGCTGCCAAACCGTCGAATATGATTCCAAACGGTGGAAAATTGAAAAAGTGCGCCGTAAGCTGAAAAAGACAACCGCCGACGCTGAAAAAGCGGCATTAATTACGGAACTTAAGCGGCTGGAAAACGAACTGGTCAAAATTCCCGCCAAAGACGAGAGTGATAAAAAGTTAGTCTATGTGCGGTATGCGGACGATTTTCTCATCGGGGTAAACGGAACAAAAGAAGAATGTCAGCAAATAAAATCTCTCTTAAAAGTTTTTCTGGCAAACCGACTGAAACTCGAGCTGAGCGACGAAAAGACGAAAATAACCCACAGCGCGGATTGCGCCCATTTCTTAGGGTACGACGTGCGGGTAAGGCGTAACAGCCAGTTGAAGCGTCGTTCTGACGGAGTAATACAGCGGACACTCAACAACACGGTTGAACTGCTTGTACCGTTAAAGGAAAAAGTGGAACAGTTTGTACTGGATAAAGGCGTAGCGGTAGTCGGTAAGGATGGTAAATTACAATCGCAACACAGAAACGCCATCTTGCGCAACACTGACCTTGAAATTGTGGACAGTTACAACGCGCAAACACGCGGGATATGTAACTACTACCGTATGGCAAGCAACTTCGGGAAATTGAAATTTCTTGTTTATCTTATGGAATACAGTTGCTTGAAAACACTTGCACGAAAGCATCAAATGAGCATTTCGCAGATAATCGAAAAATTCAGGTTTGGCAAAACGTGGGCAATACCCTATGAAACAAAGATGGGTAAGACACAAATGGCGATAGCAAGGTTTGCCGACCTGAACAGCAAGAAAAAACTGAAATACTTTGATGATGTGGACGTTGTCGTAAAGCCATACTATGGTTTTAACGAACTGGAAAAACGGCTGAAAGCGAACAAGTGCGAACTATGCGGAGCGGAAAATACTGCCTTTGAGATACATCACGTTAACAAGCTGAAAAACCTCAAGGGCAAAGCCATATGGGAAAAGGTTATGATTTCAAGGAAACGAAAAACACTTGTGGTTTGTAAGAAATGCCATTATCAAATACATGGCAGGAGCTTTAATAATACGTCATTAGCGTAAATGGGGAGCCGGATACCTTGAGAGGGGTAAGTCCGGTTCCGAGAGGGGTCTGAGCAAACCTGCCGCCGAAAAGCGGCAAGGCGGCTCTTTCCTACTCTACCCGTCCATGGCCATATTTGGCGAGGCAGCAGACCTACAGGGTGCGGTAAAAATGTTGGGGGAAGTGAAAGACAGCATTGTTAACGCCTATGAGCAGCGCACCGGTCTTTCAAGGGCCAAAATCTCCAATATGATGGACGCGGAAACCTGGTTCAGCGCCCAAAAGGCAGTGGAACTAGGCTTTGCCGATGCAATCCTCTACGCACCTGAAGAAACGCAGGCTGCGGCAGAGGGTTTTATTTTTGACAAAATGACCGTGACCAATTGCCTGCTTCGCAAACTGCCTGCGCCAAAAGAAGAACTGATTGCAAAAGAAGACGGAACACGTCTTAAAGAACTCGAGATTCGACTTAACCTATTGAAATTATAAAACGGGAGGTAAACACCTATGAATAAGATTTTGGAGCTTCGAGAAAAACGAGCTAAGCTATGGGACAGCACGAAAGCCTTTTTGGAAACTTGCCGAGGCGAAAGCGGGATTATCTCAGTGGAAGATACGGCTACCTATGAAAAAATGGAAGCCGAGGTCGTGTGTTTGGGTAAAGAAATAGACCGGCTGGAACGGCAGGCAGCGCTGGATTTAGAGATGGCTAAGCCGACAAGCACAGCGCTTACTCATAAGCCGAGCCAACCACAAGAGCCCGAAAAAACCGGCCGGGCCTCTAATGAATATCGGCAGAATTTCTGGAAAGCGATGCGCAACAAGAATAGCTTGGATATTCAAAATGCGCTGCAGGTGGGGACCGACAGCGAAGGCGGGTATTTGGTGCCGGATGAATTTGAGAGGACTTTAATTGAAGCGCTGGAAGAAGAAAACATTTTCCGGCAGCTGGCCAAGGTCATTAGTACCTCCTCGGGAGATCGGAAGATTCCAGTAGTGGCATCGAAAGGTTCTGCAGCATGGGTGGATGAGGAAGGGGCCATTCCAGAAGCCGATGACGCTTTTGGACAGGTTTCGATTGGGGCCTACAAAGTGGCCACTATTATTAAGATCTCCGAAGAACTTTTAAACGACAGCATCTTTAATCTCGAGCAGTATGTGGCCAAGGAGTTTGCCCGGCGCATTGGGGCCAAGGAAGAAGAAGCCTTCTTTGTGGGTAACGGCACTGGCAGACCGACGGGGATTTTCAATGCCACCGGTGGTGCGGATTTGGGATTGACGTCTGGCAGCGCCACCGCACTCACCTTGGATAACGTGATGGATCTTTTTCATTCCTTAAAACCCTCTTACCGAAAAAATGCGGTCTTTGTTACCAATGATGCCACGGTGAAGGAAATCCGCAAACTCAAAGACGGCAACGGCCAGTATTTGTGGCAGCCCTCGGTTGCTGCAGGGCAGCCGGACACTCTCTTAAACCGTCCGGTGCGGACTTCGGCGTTTGTGCCGACCATGACGGCAGCGGCCAAGGTTATGGCGTTTGGTGATTTTAGCTACTATTGGGTAGCAGACCGTCAGGGTAGAGCGTTTCAACGTCTTAACGAACTGTTCGCGGCTAATGGACAGGTTGGCTTTAAAGCAACTCAGCGTGTCGACGGTAAGCTGATTTTGCCGGAAGCCATTAAAGTGCTGCAGATGAAAGCGTAGGTGGGGAGTATGAGTAATGTGAAAAATTATGCCGAGCAAGGCGGCGACAAGTGGGTGGTAACCGGAAGCCTCGATATTGCTGGTGAAGGAAAGCTACTGGTTCAAGGAGCTGATTTTACCAGAGCAGCAACCCAGGCGGACAGCGCTGCTACCACCATTGCGGATTTAAAGACGGACTTTAACGCGCTGCTGGCCAAACTGAAGGCGGCCGGCCTGATGGAGTAGGGCCATGGCAGAGCCGCTGACGCTCACAGAAATCAAGGAATACTTGCGCATTGACGGTGAGGAGGAAAATTCCCTTCTCACCGCCTTACTTTCGGCGGCGATATCTCACTCGGAAAACTACCTGCAAGCGCCGCTGCCGACTGAAGTGCCAACTCCGGTGAAGCAAGCCTTGCTAATTTTAATCGGACATTTTTACGAGGAGCGCGCAGGAGAGGATATTCCGAATGTGGTGTATGTCCTTCTTTCTCCGTATCGCGCGCATCTTTGGTAGGTGATGCTATGAATCCAGGAGAACTGAACTGCCGCTGCGTGTTGCTGGCAGAAACCAGAGCGCCCGACGGACAAGGCGGCTATGAAACGCTGTATCTAACTCGGGCTACGGTGTGGGCTAAATTTCAGGCGCTAACCGCTAAAACAGTAGACCAGTATGAGCAGCTGACGCCTGAGATTTTATATCGCATCTTGATTCGCTATCGCCATGATGTGGTGGTAACCGATCGGATTCAGTATGGCGGCCGAGTCTTTGAACAGACCGGGCCGCCAGTGGATGTAGAAGAAAAACATGCCTATTTGCGGCTAGAATGCCGGGAGGTGGTGGCCGATGCGGCCGGTGGTTAAGGTGGAAGGAATTGATCGCTGTATTTCCTTTGGCGATCTTGTCACAACTAATGTCAGCCAAGTAATTGAGAAGGAAACCGAGCAAGGGGCTAAAGCGGTGCGTAAACGAGAACGAGATCTAGCGCCAGTGAAAAGCGGTCTTTTGCGTAAAAGCATTGTGAATCGCAAAGGGAAATACGGCATCTCCCGTATGGTTCGGGCGAAAGCGCCTCATGCGCCGCTACAGGAATACGGTACCAAACGGGGAATGAAGGGCAAGCATTTTGCTGAACGGGCGCGCCGGGAGCTGGTGCCGGGCATTCAAGAAAAAATCAGAAATGCGGTGCGAAATGAGGTGCGGCGATGAAGCGCTCGCCAGTGTCGCCGCTGAATAAAGCCTTGTACGAACGGCTGACAGGTGCTTTGTCTGTAGGGATTTATGATTATGTGCCCCAAGGGAAAAAAGCGCCCTATGTAGTGCTGACGGAAACAAGCGCCCAAGCGTGGGACGCTAAGACTTTCGGAGGAGCCGATGTGCTGGCGACTGTAAAAGTACTGAGCGAATACCAGGGGGATAAAGAGGTGGCGGCCATTTGTGACGCCGCTATTTTAGCGGTTTTGGCAAACCCGCTAGTACTGTCCGGCTTTTGGCAGATTGCTCGCGCCAGTGTGGACAGCCATTCGATTGAGCGCCTGGATACGCACCGAGAAGGTACCATTGTGTTTCGGTTTATGATCCTAGATACCGAGGAGTGAGAAGCAATGCCATTGATTCCAAGTGATGGTGTAGATTTTCTATTAAAAGTAAATACAGGGACAGCCCAGGTTCCGGTGTGGACGGTGATTGGCGGCCAACGGGGAGCGACCTTGAGCCTGACCGCCGAGCAAATTGACGCTTCCAATAAACAATCTGGAGCCTGGAAAACCAGTGTGCCCGGCATGATGTCCTGGAGCATTGAAGCGGATGCGGTTATGCTGACCGATGTGTCTGGCCTTAGCATTGATGCGGGCCGGGCCAAATTGCTCACCGTTTTTGCTAACCGGGAACTGGTGCACGTGCGGTATATCCGCAAGGATGGCTCTAAATTCCAAGGCTATGCGGCCATTACCGATTTGAGCGAAGAGTCTCCCCATGATGGGGTGGCAACTTACAAGATTACGTTGGCCGGAGCCGGCGCGCCAGAAGAAGTGAATGGTACCAAGCAGGTAGAAACGGCGGAAATTGCCGGCAGTATTACAACCGCCGGCAATGCTACCTTCACGGTAACGGCTGCCGGGATGACCGGTTCGCCCAAGACCATCAGTGTGGCGGTGGCCCTTAATGATTCCGCGGCGGTGGTTGCGCAAAAAGCGAGAGAAGCACTGTCGAGTGACAATGCGGTAGCGGCGAAATTCAGTGTTGGGGGCTATGGGACCAAGGTGGAGTTAACCGCGCTGACCGCTGCAGCCAATGACAGCACCCTTAATCTTGCTATTGCCAACGGAACGTGCGCCGGCTTGACGGACTCACCCGTTTCGACCAGTACCACTCCAGGAGTTGCCCCAGCAGCATAACGAACAGGGTGTGCGGTTTGAACTGCGCACCCTGTTTTCTTTAAACGGAGGAAAGAGCGATGACAGGACCTGTATTTATCACTATTGGCGGCAAGGAGCGCCGCCTGCGCTACGACATCAACGCCGCGGCCGAGATGGAAGAACTGATGGGAGGAAAATCATTGCTCTATGTAATGAGCAATCCTATGGCGGCTGGTTTTTCGGCGGTGCGTATTTTGCTGTGGGGCGGCTTAAAGCACGCGGAAAAAGGACTTACCTTGCAGCGCGTAGGGCTGTTAATGCAAGAGTATATGGAAGCTGGCGGCAGCTTCGGGGAACTAGCCGGCAAGATCGGGGAAGCCATTAAGGCCTCTAAGATCATGGGTGAGAGCTTGGCCGGTGAGGAAGATGCGGCTGAGGAGACAGACGCGGGAAACGAGTAACCACCGTAGCCCAGTGGATCGAAAAAGCTGCGCCGGTGGCGTATGGGCCGCTCGGGTTAAAGCCTTGGGAGTTTGGGAGGCTCACTTTCGGCGAGTTTTACGAGTTGGCGGAAGGCTACCACTGGCGAAGCCAGCAGGAGCAGATTATGGCGGCTGGATTGGTGGCTTCCATTATCAATACCTGCACGACGCGGGAACTTAAAAAGCCGGTTACGGTGGAGATGCTTTTAGGAAAAGAGTCTAAAGAAAAGCAAAGAGCAACACCAGAAGAAGCCAAGATGGCTATAAAAGAGTTGCTGTCGAAAGTGGGGTGAGAACATGGCTGGCAATGCGTCGATGACCATTTTTATTGGTGGCGATAACAGCGACTTTCTAAAAAAGTGGGAAAGCACCAAGCGGGCGCTGCGTAAAGGATTTGGCTCGGATGCCTTGGCGGCGTCCGAAAGCATTGCTACCGGTCTAGCCGGCGCGGTGGCGGCGTTGGGAGCTTTTGGCGCAGCCAGCGTAAAATTGGCAGGTGACATGGAAGCCAGCCGTAAAGCGCTAACAACGCTTTTAGGAGATGCTCAAAAAGCCGAAGAAATGCTGGCCGATCTATCCAGCTTCGCGGCAGATACGCCCTTTGAACTACCTGGGCTGTTAACGGCAACTAAAAAGCTTTTGGCCTTTGGGTTTGCTTCGCAGGATATCATTCCCATGCTGGCGTCCATTGGGGATGCGGCAGCCATGCTGGGCATTGGGGAAGAAGGAATTAGCCGCCTGACCAACGCCATCGGCCAGATGCAGGCCAAGGGCAAAGTATCGGCGGAAGAGATGATGCAACTGGCAGAAGCCGGTGTGCCGGCCTGGAAGTTTTTAGCCGAAGCCATTGGCACGGACATTCCTACCGCTATGAAGATGGCCGAAAAAGGAGCCATCGACAGCACCACTGGCATTAACGCACTTCTCATGGGCATGCAATCTAAATTCCAAGGCGGCATGGAAGCCATCAGCAAAACCATTCCTGGCCTTTTGTCCACCATTAAGGACAATGTACGCATGGTCATGGTGGAAATCGGCGACAGCATTGCCAAGAACCTGAATCTTAATGAAAAGCTGCAAGAGATTGCAGACTGGCTGACGCAGTTTGCGTTGGCCGTAAAGACGCTGGGCGTTAAGGAAGCCTTGCAAGGCATGGTGCCACCGGAACTCATCGCGTCAGTATTTGTGTTATCCGGAGCGCTCTTGGGCGCGGCCATTCCCGCGATGATCGCCTTTGGTATTGCGGTTTGGACAGCCATGGCTCCGTTGTTGTCCTTTATCGCCATCGGCGCGGCGGTGGGGCTGTTAGCATATGAGATTTGGGTCAACTGGGAGCCATTGGCCGAACTCTTTCGGGATTTGTGGACCTCCATTTCCACGGCGGTTTCGGAGGCTTGGACTATTATTTCTACGACGGTGCAAGAAGGGGTAAGCCAGGTTGTTACCAGCGTTACCGATGCCTGGAACGCAGCCTGCCAGCTGACAGTAGATACCTGGAATGCATTGGCTGGAAAGATCGATCTTATTGTAACGAAATCGGTCAGTCGTTTTGCCCGAAACACAGTCGATAACCTGACGACAGTACGAAAGCTCAAGGAAAAAGGAATTGAGGTATATTTTGAAAAAGAAAATATCTGGACGTTGGATTCCAAAGGCGAACTTTTGATAACCATCATGTCCTCCTTGGCCCAAGAAGAAAGTCGAAGCATATCGGAAAATACTACGTGGGGGCAAAGAAAACGTTTTGCAGATGGCAAGGTCAGTGTGGCGTATAGCCATTTTTTAGGCTATGACAAAGGACCAGATGGATGCATGGTGATAAATAAAGAGCAAGCTGAAACGGTGAAATTATTATACCGACTGTATCTTAGCGGTCTTTCTATGAATGCAGTAGCAAGAGAACTTACCAAGCGAGGCTTAAAAACTCCTTTTGGAAGAGATATATGGCGGGTCAGCGTGGTTCAAAGCATTCTTACCAATGAAAAATACAAGGGCGATGCGCTTTTGCAAAAACAATACACAGTGGATTTCCTCACAAAGCAGATAAAACGTAATGAGGGGGAGGTTCCGCAATATTACGTAGAAAATAACCATGAAGCGATTATTTCTCCTGCTGTTTTCGACATGGTGCAAAATGAGATTGCTAAGAGAAAAAATGAGAAGACTCGATATAGCGGGATAAGTATTTTCTCTAATAAGATAAAATGTGGTGAATGTGGTGGTTGGTATGGAGCCAAAGTATGGCACTCGACGGATAAGTACAGGAAAATCGTCTACCAGTGCAATCACAAATTTAGTGGTGATGAAAAATGCCATACTCCACATGTAACGGAAGAGGAAGTTAAAGATTGGTTTGTTATAGCGGTCAACAAGCTTCTTATAGAAAAAGATGAGATTATCCAAAATGTCGAACAGGTCAAAGCGGTTCTTTGCGATACTATTAAGATGAAAGAAGATCAGGAGCATTTACTGGAACGATTAACGTCAGTGAGCAAAGTGATGCATGAGTACATTTCCGAAAATGCACGTGTTGCTTTAAACCAAGAGCAATATGAGAAAAAATATAACAGGCTGGCAGAAGAATATGAATCTTTGAAGGCACAATGCGATAGCCTCGCCGATACAATCAGTAACAAGGAAGAAAAAGCAGCCTTGCTGGATCATTTCATTAAGGACTTGAAAGAAGCCGACTCCTTGCTTGTGGAATTTGATGATAGGCTTTGGAGTGGATTGGTGGATTACCTTACGGTTCATGGTAAGGGCGATGTTCGGGTTATGTTTAAGGATGGAACGGAAATTAGCATATAAGCGGGGACTTAGGCACGTAGCTTAATCGCTGCGTGCCATTTTTTATTATGAATTCTAGAATGGCTTTGTTGTGATTCATAAAGAAACAGTAACTTCCCGCTGAAAATGGTACCGTAAATATAGTTCGCTTGGATAATATTTTAACACTGTATATTTAATTTACCTAGTAAAGATATTTGACAAAAAACAGGTAAGAGGAATATACTATACTCAACAAGGTGGTGGAATGCATGACTGAACAACAGATGCGGGAAAAACAGATAAAACTTCTTCAGCAAAATCTTTTATCAATAAGGAGAATTGCTGGGTGGACTGCCGAACAATTAGGTGACAAGATCGGGGTAACGAAACAAACAATAAGTAATTTGGAGAACAGCAAAACACAAATGAACTTTACTCAATATATAGCTATTCGTTCTATTCTTGACTATGAAGTTGAAACAAATAAGGAGAATGAAACTTTACCTAAAGTTATTGCAATTTTATTGGATAAAGTTGATGAGATTAACGACGAAGAGTATGAAAAAGTTAAAACGGCAGTGGATACAGTTGCAGCTTCTGCTGCTGGTGGAATTGGAGGAGCAGCTCTCGCGGGAGTATTTGCAGGATTAGTGTCTCCTATAATATTAGGGGTTGGCGCTGGGGTGCTTGGTCCGATTGGTTTGCTTGCAGGTTCTGCTTACTGGTTGAAAAAAATCTTAAACTCAAAATGACTAATGCTATTCCGTTGGATAATTTACAGAAATCGGTGAGCGTGAAGCACAACGTCAGAAAATAGTGCAATCATTTTTGCAAACCGGGTGGATAAGCGGAAGGCATAAAGTTGAAGGAGGCGTTAGTTATGGTTGTGGGACAAACCAAAGATGTAATTATTGTTTATGGTGAAAAGCAAAAAAAACATGCAAATTATTTAGCTCAATTGATAGTTTCTACCAATACTGAGGATGGGGAAAAAGGTGCAGGGGAGAAGCCTGTTTTATCAGCTGCAATATGGAATGAGAAGGAGTTTATTAACCAGGAACTTAGCTTAAGCGGGAGAAATAAAATAATATTTCTTGGTGAAACAAAGAGTGCTAAAGATAATATGTTTAATGTGAAAAACTCACTTATCAGAAACAAATTTGGAATCAGTTATGGGTGGTTTGGAAACAGGGCTTATATTATGGTGGAGAATAGGCTTTTAGACAAGGAAGAAGTAGCGGATTTTAATTTATTCTGTAAAGAACTAGGTCAAATGATTGAAGTGAAAAATAAGTCTAATGAATTTTCTTCTTTGGCTAAAAATGTCGGTGTAGGTATAGGGATTTTCCCAGGAGCGATACCGGTACCATTAGGGATTCCAGGCGTAGTAGGAGTAATAGGAGGAGTAGTAGGTGGAGCAGTAGGTGTGGCAGGTGTGGCGGGAGCGCTAATTTTAAAGGATAAAATACAACAAAAAAATCAACAAATCGATCAACAATATAAACTTGCAGTTTTAAAATTTCACATAGATGCATTTAGTAAGTTTTTGGGAGAGTAATATATGTCTACCTTTAAAGATGGATATGAATTTTTCCTTAAAAATACTCCGTGCGCATATGGTAATGTTAAGGGGAGTAATTATGTAAGTTCGATCGAAAATGAAATCAATAAAATTAATATTAATATTAACTCTTTCGAGGGTTATCAAACGCATGTTGCTCAGTTAAAGGGAGATGTTTTTGAGTTTTGGCACTCGGGAACTCATAATATTAATGCGGCAGTGAGAGGAGTGGCTGAAAGAACTAGTGTTGATCGAAGTACTGGCTTAGGGTCAGCGGATATATCAAGTGATTTTGGAAAAGAATTTGGTCTAAAAGACTTCCGAACCGGCAGTGAAAGCGCAAGACAACAAGCGAAAACATATTATGAAAAATATATGGAGTATGTTTCAAAACAAAAAAGTGACATCTCATTTGAAAAGTATTTAGAAGAACGCAATTTGAGTGGCACCGATCCTGACTTTCCGCTATATTATGGACAAATTAGAGTCATACCTAAAGATCAATTGGCTGAGGCTATAGGCTGGTTAAAAGAAAAAATTGAAAAAGAGCGAATGACCAGACCGGATCAAGTAAGACGATATGAAGATACATTAAATCATTTGACTGATAAGCTCACGTCCTCCGATGGAGTTGAATCTATCGCATTATCTAAAAATGATTCTGAAATGATTGCAGAATTAGCCAAAGAAGGTGAATTTGATGCTTCGAAATTTGGACTAGCAACTGATGAATTAATACAATATAAGTATGTATTGGGCCAAGCTCTTAAAGCGGGGGCTTCAGCAGCTATGATTAATACAATATTGGCTGTAGCTCCAGAAATTTATAAAGCAATTGAGTTGTTGATTTCTACCGGGGACATTGATGCGAACCAATTTCAAAAAATTGGTTTCGCTGCTGTAAATGGTTCGGCGGAAGGTTTCATAAGGGGCACTGTTGCTGCATCGGTCACAACTGCATCGCAAGCGGGACTTTGGGGAGCTTGCTTTAAAAGTATCAATCCTATATTTATTGGTGCGACAACTGTGATTATAATGAATGCTATGCGAAATTCATTTGACGTAGTGACTGGTAAAATGACTAAAACGGAACTGGCAGATGCCTGTGTGCGAGACTTGTTTTTGACAGCTTGTGCTTTAACCGTTGGAGGGATCACCCAAGGTGTGATTCAAATTCCTATTCTGGGATTTGCGCTTGGCAGTTTTGTAGGATCTGTTGCTGGTTCGTTTGCATATGATAAGGGTTACAAAGCATATATGTCTTTTTGCGTAGATAGTGGTTTTGCTTTTTTTGGTTTAGTAGACCAAAATTTTACTTTATCTACAGATGTTTTAACTGAAATGGGAATAGATGTATTTGAATTTGATAAATTAGAACCGCAACGGATTAATATTGAAAGGTTTAAACCGGAACGGATTAATATCGAAAAGATTATACCTCAAACAATATCAATTAGAATACTACGAAGAGGAGTGATTGGTGTAAATAGAATAGGATATATGTAATGAAAAGCTTGACGAAGTGCTATTGGCTAATGGCGATGTAATTGTAGTCAATGTGGGGTTAAGCAATTGACTTCCAACTCTATACTGCTACTTTTAAACTTTGCACATGGATTAGCTCATAGTCCACCGGGTGCATAAATCGTTGAATGATACAATCGTTGAGATTGTATCATTTTTGTTTTCCGAATGGATCCCAATATTATTATGGTAGGAGAAATTCGTGACGCCGAGACGGCGGACGCGGCTGTGCGGGCTGCCATGACCGGACATTTGGTCTTCAGTACCCTGCACACTAACGATGCGGCCGGGGCGGTTGCGCGGCTTTTGGATTTGGGCGTTCCGCCGTTTTTAGTGGCAACTTCGCTATTGGGAGTGGTGGCGCAGCGCTTAGTCCGCCTGGTTTGCCAGGAGTGCCGGCAATCTTATTGGCCGGCGGAACATACGGCGGAAGAGGTGCTGCTTAAAGACGTGCCTGAGGGCAAGCGGTCCTTTGTAAAGGGTTGCGGCTGCGCTGCCTGCGGTCAAACCGGATATCGGGGGCGGCAGGCGATTTACGAGGTTATGCCGGTGACGTCACGACTGCGCCAACTGATTCAAGAAAAGGCGGCTGCCTACGAAATCGCCGCGGCGGCGCGGGAAGAAGGCATGCATACCATGAGTGAGGATGGCGTTGCCAAAGCCGCAGCCGGCCTGACGTCCTTGTCCGAAGTGGTGCGCGTGGCCGCTGGCATGGCGTGAAGGAGGTGAAGAGGCATGGTTGAGTTTTGGAACCGATTGTTACAAGAAGCACGGACCGTACAAGCTTCCGACTTGCATCTTACAATCGGTGCGCCTCCTCTTGTGCGTTTACAGGGTCTCCTAAGTCCTTTGGCAAAGCAGGCTGCTTTGACGGCCGAGATGACGGCAAGCTTGCTACGGTCTTTTATTAATGAAGAACAGTGGCAACAGTTTTGCCAGCTCGGAGAGCTGGACTTAATCTATGAGGTGGAAAAGAAACGGTATCGGATTCATGCGTTCCAACAGCATGAAGGGACGGCGGTAGCGGTGCGGCTGATACCGGAGATGTTGCCAACGCTGGCGCAACTGGGGCATCCGGAAGTGCTGCGTCAATTGGCCTGCAAGCGCCGCGGCCTGGTTATCATCTGCGGTCCCACAGGCTGCGGCAAATCGACCACGTTGGCGGCCATGGTGCATCAAATTAACTGCGAGCGTTGCTGTCATGTGATTACCTTGGAAGAGCCAATTGAGTATTTGCATACGCATCGGCGCAGCATTGTCAATCAAAGAGAGATTCCGCAAGATACGCCGTCTTTTTCCCAGGGACTGCGGGCTGCTTTACGCGAGGACCCGGATGTAATTTTGGTAGGGGAGATGCGGGATGCCGAAACGATGCAAACGGTTTTGACCGCAGCGGAAACAGGCCATTTAGTGTTGGCAACACTCCACACCAACGAAGCAGCCCAGGCCTTGGATCGGATTATTGACGGGTTTCCGCCTTATCAGCAACAGCAGGTACGGCAACAGCTGTCCATGGTGCTGGAAGCGGTGGTGGCGCAGCAACTGCTTCCTCTGAGCGAGGGGCAGGGGAGAGTGGCTGCCTTGGAAATTTTGTTGGCCACACCGGCGGTGCGCGTCTTAATTCGCGAGGGCAAGACGCATCAATTGCTCTCGATCATGCAGACAAACGGGAAAATGGGTATGCAGACCATGGATATGGCGGTAGCGATCTTGTGGCGGAGGGGCTTGATTTCGCGCGAGACGGCCTGTACTGGAGCAAAGGACTTGGACTTGCTTTAAAGCTGGAAGTAGGCGAAAGTGATGCGGGAAATGAGTGAATACGCCTATCGCGCTCGCGGACGCGACGGGCGGGAACGATGCGGAGTTTTACAGGCGACTAGCGAAGCGGAGGTGGCCGCCTATATTCGGGCACGCCAGTGTTATGTGACATCGGTAGTTCGATGTGCGCCGCGCAAAGAAAAACACTGGGAACGACGTCCGGCTGCCAAGGAACTGGCTGTCTTTTGCCGCCAGTTTTCTTTTCTAATAGATGCGGGGGTGTCCTTTTCGTCTTCCTTGCAAGTGCTGCGCCATCAGGCCGGAAGTCGTCGCTGGAAAACGGTTTTAGAAGAAGTGGAGCGACAAATCCAGGCGGGAACTTCTCTGGCGGGAGCGTTAAGCAGGCAGTCTGCTTTTTTTCCGCCCTTGCTTTTAGGCATGGTGGAGGCGGCGGAAGCTTCCGGGGCCATGGAGGCGATTTTTGGTCGCTTGGCGATGTATTTCGAGAAAGAGCATTCTTTGAAGCAAAAAATGTTCTCGTCGTTGTTATATCCCGCCTTGGTATTGCTGATGGCGTTAGCCTTGACTTTTTACATGCTTTTGTATGTACTGCCGGTTTTTGCGGATCTGTTTTCCCAGATGAATCTGGAGCTTCCTTGGTTAACTCGGTGGTTGCTGCAAGGAAGTTCCTGGCTGCGGCAGGAAGGGATCAAGCTGGCGGGATTCGTAGCGGCGGGGTTGCTTGGCTCGCGCTTTTGGCAAGGTAAGAACTCTTGGCTGCGCTGGCGGGATAGAATAGTCTTGACGCTTCCGGTTTGGGGCGAATTTTGGCGTAAAGCCGTGATTGCCCGGTATTGTCGTACCTTAGGGACTCTGTTAGGCAGCGGCCTTGCTTTGCTGCCGGCGCTGGATTTAGCGCAACGGACGACAAGCAATCGGTGGTTTTTAGAACGTCTGCAGACGGTGCGACGCCGCACGAGCGAAGGAGAAACCCTAACGGCTTCTTTTGGCGCCAGCGAGTTGTTTCCGCCTCTTGTGGTGCAGTTGGTAGCGGTAGCCGAGGAAACGGGCAAGCTAGAGGCCATGCTGGCAAAGGTTGCCGATTTTTATGAGGCTGATGTAGAGGAAGCGGCTGTACGGCTGGGGGTATTGCTGGAACCTTTCGTGATTGTTTTTCTAGGACTGTTGGTCGGGACCTTGGTTTTGGCGGTTATGCTGCCTGTGTTTGAATCCGTAGGAGCTATTGGGTCCTTCAAGTAATACGGTGTATGACGGAAGGAGTGACGTACTGATGAGACGGTACTGCCAATGGGGAAAATGCTGGCGTCAAGAAGGCGGGTTTACTTTAATTGAATTGATGGTGGTTATCGCCATTATCGTGACCTTAGCGGGGATTGGGCTTTTAAAGTATGAAGATTCGCAAGCTATGGCGCGCGGCGCTAAATTGGTGGCCGATATGCGGAATATGGATACGGCGTTGGTGATGGTTAAAGCGGAAGGAACAGCTGTGCCAACTTTGGCTTTGATTCAGGAGCGGCTGACGCCGGACCCGGTGCTCTCGCTGCAAAAGATGCAGGCGACGAAAATCCGCGTAGGCGGTGCGGCGTATACGAGTGAACAAACCGGGGCGTTGGCGTACGGCATCAATGCGGCTAAAGGGCAAGTGACCGTTAAAATAGACAGCCGAGATTTGACAGTGGACCAGCTGCTAGGTTTGACGGCGTCGCAGTAGGACCCTGGGAATGAACAAGCGAACCGGCGACAGCACGTGATGTGCTTGACGGTATGTGATGTACCTAATGCCAGCGATGCCAAGGATGGCATAATCGCTGGTCTCCTCTAAAAATTCATGGATGGCATGGCAACCGACGTCTACTAGCATTGTGAGGGGACGGTTGAAGGACCGAGACTAGGGCAAAGAAAAAAGCAAGCAACCACCTATTATTTTAGGAAGTTGCCTGCTTTTTAAGTTTCGGGATTGTTTCCCTATAGGAAAGAAGAAGCTTTTACTAGAAGTACAAATCCCGCGTGCCGCTTTGGATTTTTGCCAGCTCGCGGCGGGTTGCGTCGCGGACGTCGTTCTGGGGAATTGATGCCAGCTGTTCGGCGATTACTTTTTCTCCCACACTGCGAGTTTCTTCATCCGCATAATCAAGAAGATATTCCTGGAGCGTCAACAGAGCGTTGGGGAGACAGACATTTTGAATTTCTCCGGTTTTTGCCAGCGCCATGAAGCGGTCGCCAGTGCGTCCTTGGCGATAGCAGGCAGTGCAATAGGAAGGTACATAACCTTGGGCGCAGAGCATGCGGATGATCTCGTTGGGCGAACGGCCGTCGCTAGGCTCGAATTGCATGCCGCTGCTTTCAGGATCCAGGTGCTCGCCAGGGTGTGCCTGCAGTTGCGCGTAACCGCCGACACCGGTACAGGAACCGGCGCTGATTTGAGAGATGCCGTAGCGGATAAGGCGGTCTCTTGTACCTGGTTCTTCACGGGTTGACAGGATCATACCTGTATAAGGAACTGCTAAGCGGATGATGGCGATGATTTTAGCGAACGCTTCGTCGTCGACTAGATAAGGGAAGGTTTCCAGATTGATGCCGCTGGCCGGGCGCATGCGCGGTACGGAAATAGTATGCGGGCCGACGCCGAAAGTGCGCTCCAAATGTTCGGCATGCAGGAAGATGGCCACGGTTTCGTATTTATAGTCGTAGAGGCCGTAGAGTACGCCTAACCCTACGTCGTCGATACCGGCTGTCATAGCGCGGTCCATAGCAGTGGTGTGCCAGTTGTAGTCTTGTTTCGGTCCGCCTGGATGAAGGGCCGCATAAGTAGGTCTGTGATAGGTTTCCTGGAAAAGAATATAAGTGCCAATGCCGGCTTCTTTTAGTTGATTGTATTCGTCAATAGTCGTGGCGGCAATGTTGACATTGGCCCGGCGTATGCTGCCGTTACCGCTTTTGCTGGCGTAAATTTCCTTGAGCATGTCGGTAACATAGCTGATAGGACAGTTGACCGGATCTTCGCCAGCCTCGACGGCCAGACGTTTATGGCCCATGTCTTCGAGGATTTCCGCTTCGCGGCGGACTTCTTCGGCGGTGAGGCGGCGGCGCAATTGTTTTTCGTTACTGCAACGGTAGCCGCAGTAAGTGCAATTGTTGACGCAGTGGCTGGACAGATACAGCGGTGCAAAAATGACGATACGCTGACCGTAAATGTCTTTTTTTATTTGCTCAGCCGTTTGAAATAGTTCTTCTTGCAGGTTCGAGTCTTCAACTTGGAGCAAGACTGCCACTTCTTCTGCAGTCAATCCTTGGTGTTTGGCGGCTTTTGTGATGATCGCGCGGACTTGAGCGGTATCGCGGGCTGCTTTTTTTCCTGCGGCCAGCAGCTCTTCTATACGGGCCTGATCGATAAAGGCGTCGCTGGTACGTTCTACATTGCTAATCATGAACAGGCGCCTCCTTTTTCGCTGTAAGTGCTGATTTGACAATTACGCCGGGCAGATTTCCCAAACGACCGGTGAAGGCGCCCACGTCGTCGGTAGAGCCTTCCACAATCAAGGCGATGACGCCTGAATCAGTGCCGTGATGAGGGATGCCCATGCGGCCAACAATGAGATGACGGTACTGGCTGATTAATTGGTTGACCTTGCCGGCGATGGTTTCGGGAGATTCTACGACAATGCCGACGACGCCAATACGTTTTTCCACATAAACCCTCCTTCGCAGTCCTGGCTAAAAAATGCAAAAGCCTCCCTACAGACGCAAGCTGAGAGAGGCGCAGAAAAACCAAAAAGCCTCTCCGACCGCGCAGGTAAAACCCCCTTGCGTTCACAGCAGGACCGAAATGTATGTTCCTTGGCAGCTTGCTTAAAAACATTTAAACATTCTGTCTCAGAATTACTTTTTTCTTATTATACACCGAATAGATTGAATTCGTAAAGAACGTACCCAGCGGTTCGTCTTGTGCTATAATATATAAGTTATGGATTGAGACTGGCTGCCAGCGCAGAAAAAATAGTTGGCAGTTTGTTGACGGAGAGGAGTCTTTTCCGTGCATATTGTTTTGTATCAACCGGAAATCCCTGGGAATACAGGGAATATAGCGCGCCTTTGCGCAGCTACGGGCTGTACGCTTCATCTGGTGCATCCTCTCGGCTTTTCCGTGGATGATCGTCATTTAAAACGGGCCGGCCTGGACTACTGGCACTTGCTTTCCATTCATCACCACGAAGATTTTGCATCGGTAGAGCGGATGCTGCAGCCGAGGCGATTCTTCTTTAATACGACTAAGGCGCATAAGGCGCACAGCTCGATTCAATATGAGGCGGAGGATGTGTTGGTATTCGGCAGGGAAACTGCTGGTTTGCCGCCGGAAGTGGTGGCAGGCAAGGAAGAGCAGTGCCTGCGCATTCCTATGATTCCGGACGCTCGCTCCTTGAATCTGTCCAATGCAGTAGCGGTAGTCGTGTATGAAGCATTGCGCCAAATTGGCTACCCGGAGATGAAGTAAAGCTGCAAGAAGAAAAATGAGGTGCTACATGACGGCAAGAAGACAGCCTTGGTTTGGTTCAGCCGGTAATCCCGACGCTTTTTATGAAGCAGGCGGCAAAGCAAGTGCGGCCATGCCTGCGTGGCTGGCGGCGCAGGGTCTAAATGCCTATGAGTATCAGTGCAGTCGGGGCGCTTCGGTCAAAGAAGAAACAGCGCGCAAAATCGGTGAAGCCGCTAAAGAGCATCAGGTAGCGCTGAGTGTTCATGCGCCTTACTATATTAGCCTGGCGGCGGAAGATGAGACTGTAGTGCATAATACACGGGAACATTTTCGCAAGTCATTGCGCGTAGCCCATTGGTTAGGAGCGGACCGGGTGGTCTTTCACATCGGCGGCGCTGGCAAGAAAGAGCGCGCTGTCGCGTTGGAGAGAGCGCAAAAAGCGTTCCTGCAGGTGTTGAAGCAATGCGGCGAAGAAGGCTTGCTGGAGGGTGTCTGGCTGTGTCCGGAAACGATGGGCAAGAAAAATCAGCTAGGTACGCTGGCGGAAGTTCTTGATTTTTGCCTCTTAGCGCCGCAGTGGCTGCGGCCAGCTGTAGATTTTGGCCATTTGCATGCGGTAGCGGGAGGCGCTTTCTATACCAGGCAGGAATATGAAGCGGTTTTTGCGGCTGTGGAAAAAGCCTTGGGAGCGGAGGCTGCCCGACAATTGCATATTCATTTCAGCAAGATTGAGTTTACCGGCGCTGGAGAAAAACGGCATTGGACATTTGCAGATTCCTTTGGGCCTCCTCACGAACCTTTGTTGGAATGTTGTGTGCGAGGCGGCTACACGCCGCGGATTATCTGTGAATCTGCGGGTACGCAGGCGTTGGATGCGTTGCAGATGCGAGACGAATATCAGCGCTTAGCAAATTGTTTTTAGTGGACGCGCAAGGCGGGGTTATACGATCCTGGCCTGATGCTTTCCGAAAAATACTCAGCCGTGCTATAATAAGGGAGAATTTTGAAGGGAGTAGGCTAAAAGGTTTATGATAGAGCAGATGCAAAGCGTATTTCAGAAACTGCAGCGTGTGATTCATGTGGGGCGTTTATTGGCGGAAGAACCGTTGTCGCAGCATACAACCTTTGCTATCGGCGGCCCGGCGGATATTTTCATACAGCCTGGCAGCATGGGAGAACTGGCGGCGGCGATGCAGGTGCTGCATGCGCATCAGGACGTGCCTGTTACCATTTTGGGCAATGGCTCTAATGTGCTGGTATTGGACCGGGGCATACGCGGCGCGGTGATTAAATTAGGCGATTTTTTAAGCTCCTTGCGCCGGGAAGACAATCGTATCTTTGCCGGGGCAGGCTCGCTTTTGAGTGAAGTATCAGGATTTGCGGCCGCCCAGGGCTTGGGTGGCATGGAATTTGCCGTAGGTATTCCGGGCAGCATTGGCGGCGCCGTCTTTATGAATGCCGGAGCGTACCAAGGAGAGATGAGTTGTGTGGTTGACGCGGTTACCGCCGTTTCTCCTACAGGGATAGTGCGCCGGTTTTCTCGTGAAGAATTAGAGTTTTCTTATCGGCACAGTATTTTTCAAGACAATGGACATATTGTGTGCGAAGTGGAACTGCTGTTGGAAGTAGGCGAGAGCAGCGAGATTGAAGCTCGTATGCAGGAACTGACTCAGCGGCGGGAAAGCAAGCAGCCTTTGGAACTGCCGAGCGCCGGCAGTACTTTTAAGCGTCCGCCGGGACATTTTGCCGGCACGTTGATTGAACAAAGCGGTCTGAAAGGATTGCGTGTGGGCGGAGCCGAAGTGTCGCAAAAACATGCCGGTTTTATTGTCAATGCCGGCGGCGCTACGGCGCAGGATGTCTTAGCGTTGATCTCCGAGGTGCAGCGGCAGGTGCAGCAGCAGTTTGGCGTATCGTTGCAGCCGGAAGTGCGCATTCTTGGGGAATCTTGAAAGCGGCAGGAAATAAAGCATGACACAGAGCAGGCGGGGACTTACGAAGCCGGCGCAAAAATGTCGGTTTTCGAAACCTACGTGGCTCTGTGTTCGACGTTTTAGTACTGGGAGAATGAAACTCAGGTCGAGAGGAGACGTGCTTATATGCGTTTGACGTTTCTGGGAGCCGCCAGAATGGTAACCGGCTCCAGCTATCTTTTGGAAATTGGCAATAGCCGTGTTTTGGTGGATTGCGGCATGTTCCAGGGGGGCAAGGCGATTGCGGCATTGAACCGCAGGCCTTTTGCCGTAGAACCAGGCAGCATTGATTGCGTGCTGCTGACTCATGCGCACATTGACCACAGCGGCTTATTGCCGAAATTGTGCAAAGAAGGCTTTAAAGGTCCTATTTACAGCACGAAAGTGACGAACGAGTTATGTCGGATCATGCTTCCTGACAGCGCTCATATTCAGGAATCAGATGCGGAGCTGACGACGAGAAAAGGAAAACGTTCGGGTATGGCGGAAATCCAGCCGCTTTATACAGTGGACGATGCTTTTCAATGTCTGCAGCAATTTCGCTCTGTGCCTTACGCTGAGGATTTGCTTCCGGTTCCTGGTCTGCGGGTGCGTTTTCAAGAAGCCGGACATATCTTGGGGTCGTCGGTGCTGGAGATTTGGGGCGAAGAGAACGGGAAGACGGAAAAGCTTCTCTTTACGGGTGACCTAGGACAGCCGGAGCAGCCGATTATTCGCGATCCGGCGATTATTGAGACTGCGGATTACATCATCAGCGAGTCTACCTATGGCAACCGCAATCACGAACAGTACGACAAGGAAAGCCGTCTGGCAGAGATAGTCAATGAAACGGTAGAACGCGGCGGCAATATCATTATCCCGGCCTTTGCCGTCGGCCGCACCCAGACGCTGCTGTATCACTTCTACAAACTTTGGAAGGCGGGGCGTATTCCAGAGATTCCTGTGGTCATCGATAGTCCATTGGCCATTTCAGCAACGAATATTTTCTTTAACAATATCCAGGATTTTGATGAAGAGACAAAATCTCTTATGCGCGGCGGCAAGCTGCTAGAACTGCCGCAGCTGCGTTTTGTGCATACTGCGGACGAGTCCAAGGCTTTAAACGAGGATTTGCAGCCGAAAATCATTATTTCCGCCAGCGGCATGGCTGACGCCGGACGTATTTTGCACCATCTCAAGCACAATTTGTGGCGGCCGGAGTCCAGCGTGCTTTTTGTGGGCTATCAGGCCCAGGGCAGCGTGGGGCGTCGGTTAGTAGATGGCGCTAAACGGGTGCGCATGATGGGCGAGGAAATTACCGTCAAGGCGCAAATTCATAATTTAGAAGGCTTTTCAGCCCATGCGGACCAAGAACAGATGATGACTTGGTTGAGCGCTTTTAAAGAGAAGCCTGCCTGTATCTTTCTGGTCCACGGAGAAATTGAAATGTCCGAGCCCTTCAGCGAGCGGATTCAGTCTCAGCTGGGGTGGCCTGTATATATTCCCCGTTTTGCCGATGCGGCTCTTTTAAAGGGACGCGAATGGGAAATCGTCGAGTCCGACGTGGTGGTGCTGGATCCGGCCATGCGCCAACTGGACGAGTATTTAGATCAAATGGAGGGGGACTATCGGGCGATGCGTCGCCGCATTGCCAAAGTGGTGGCTACCCAACCAAGCAAAGCCAACGAAATGCTGCGGCGGCTTAGCAAAATTTCTGCTTACTTCAAAAAAATGTTTAATGACGTCTGAGAACGTCCTATGAGGAGGAACTATGGAAAGAACAGATATTCGCAACGTGGCTATTATTGCTCACGTTGACCACGGTAAAACTACATTGGTGGATGCTATGCTGCGGCAGAGCGGTGTTTTTCGCACTAACGAGCAGGTAGCGGAGCGGGTCATGGACTCCAATGATCTGGAGCGGGAACGCGGCATTACCATTTTGTCTAAAAATACAGCTGTGCTGCATAGCGGCGTAAAAATCAACATTGTAGACACTCCTGGCCATGCCGATTTCGGCGGCGAAGTAGAACGCGTACTGAACATGGTGGACGGTGTGCTGCTTTTGGTAGACGCTTTTGAAGGCCCTATGCCGCAGACCAAATATGTTTTGCGCAAGGCCTTGGAACAGAAGCTGAAGCCCATTGTGGTCATTAACAAAATTGACCGTCCTGACCAGCGCGTTGATGACGTAGAAGATGAAGTTTTGGAATTGTTCATGGAACTAGATGCCGACGATGATCAGCTTGATTTCCCGGTTGTCTATGCTACGGCTCGGGATGGCATCGCCAAATTGAACATGGCGGACGAGAGTTCCAATTTGGAGCCCTTGTTCAAGCTGCTTATTGAAAATATTCCGGCGCCTAAAGGCGAGATTGACGGTCCGTTGCAGGTTATGGTAACGACTCTGGATTATGATGAATATGTAGGACGTATTGCGATCGGGCGCGTTGTACGCGGACGTATCAAGAACGGCCAGAACGTAACGGTTTTGGATGGCGAAAACCAGCGCAAAGGGCGCATTGGCCGTCTATACGGCTATGAAGGCCTCAAACGCCGGGAAGTGGAAGAGGCGGCTATGGGCGATATTATTGCCGTTACCGGTTTGGATGACGTCAATATTGGCGATACCATCGCCGATACGGAAAATCCGGAAGCATTGCCGACCATTGCCATTGACGAGCCCACTCTTTCCATGCTCTTCAGCGTCAATACCAGTCCTTTTGCCGGACGTGAAGGCGATTTTGTTACCTCGCGTCATTTGCGTGACCGTCTTTTCCGGGAAGTGGAGACCAACGTCAGCTTGCGTGTAGATGAGACTGATAGTGCAGACAGCTTCAAGGTATCGGGACGCGGCGAATTGCATTTGTCCATTCTCATTGAGACTATGCGTCGGGAAGGTTTTGAGTTTCACGTAGGCAAGCCAGAAGTTATTTATAAGACCATCCAGGGACAGCGTTGCGAGCCAATGGAGCTTTTAACAGTAGATGTGCCGCAGGACTTTATGGGCGCGGTTATGGAAAAACTGGGCACCCGTAAAGCCGAACTCATCAATATGGGCGAAATTTCCGGTTATCTGCGCATGGAATTTGTTATTCCCGCTCGCGGCTTGATTGGCTTCCGTAATGAACTGCTGACAAGCACGAAGGGCAACGGTATCATGAACCATGTATTCCATGGCTACGCCCCCTACAAAGGAGATATCCAGGGCCGTACGCGCGGCGCTCTGGTGGCGTTTGAGCCTGGCGAAACCACCGGTTACGGCATTTACAGCGTGCAGGATCGCGGCGTCATGTTCATCGTTCCTGGACAAGAAGTCTATACGGGTCAGATTGTCGGCGAGAATGCCCGGGAGCAGGATATGGACGTGAATCCCTGCAAGAAAAAGCATGTAACCAATATGCGTTCCAGCTCGGCTGATGAAGCTATTCGTCTGACTTCGCCCCGCATTCACAGTCTGGAGCAGGCGCTGGAGTATATTAACGATGACGAGTTAGTAGAAGTTACGCCTAAAAGCATTCGTTTGCGTAAGTCTATCTTGGATCGCTCGGCGCGGGCGCGGTCGAAAAAAGGATAAAAATTTTCTGACGCCTGCAGGAATTGCGGAATTTGGCTCGAATTAGCATAAAGAAGTGACAGTATCTGCAAAAGGAGGAATGCCCCATGGCGGCAAGCTTAATGGAAAAGCTGACCAATTTTTTAATGCCTTTGGAAGAAGAGGAAGAAATTGCTGCAGCACCTGTGCGGCAAAGCAAAAATCCGCCTCAACTGACCGTGCATGAAGGCGCTGCCAGACGGGGGGAAGAGTTTTCCATCACCGTCGTAGTCCCGCGGGCCTACGAAAATGTCTGTTCCTATGCAGATCTCTTATTGCAGGGTAAAGGCTTAATTGTTAATTTTTCTTGCTTAACCGCTGAGGAACAGCGTTCTATGGCTGATTTTCTGGAAGGCGTCTGCGCTGTATGCGAGGCGGGCTCTCTTGTGGTAGAAGAGCGTCTCATCATTTATGCACCGCAGCAAGTTGAGATTGAAAAGCAGCTTTTTGGCGGATATTCCGTTCCTGCTTATGGCAAACACGCTTAAAAAACGGGTACGAAACCTCCCCAATAGGGGAGGTTTTTTTACTAGTTTGCCGTAACCCTCATTCGAACCCTCCCTCTACTCCCTTTACTCTTGTTCAATCTCATTCTCTAAAATAGTGCATGAAAGGCGGTTTTTTTATGAAACAAGTTGTATTTACCTCACAAGCGCCCGCGGCGATTGGACCCTATTCTCAGGCAATTCGCGCCGGAGAGTGGCTGTTTTTGTCTGGACAGATTCCGGTGGACCCGGGAACAGGCGAAGTTGCGGGAACCGATGTGCGCACACAGGCCCGCCAAGTTTTGAAGAATATACAGGCTGTTTTAGCGGAAGCGGGAACTACGGTGCAAGCGGTTGTTAAGACGACGGTGTTTTTAAAGGACCTTCAGGATTTTCAAGCTTTTAATGAAGAGTATTCTAAAGTATTTGCCAGCGAAGCTCCAGCTCGTTCCTGCGTGGAAATAGCGCGGCTGCCGAAAGATGTGCTGGTAGAAATTGAAGCGATTGCTCTTGTGAAGCCATGAGCGGAAGCCATGAAGAAAGAAAAGCGGTATTGACGCTGCCGGAAGTCTATACGGCTGCCAGACGTCTTAAAGGAGTCATTCACCGGACGTTGCTGGACCATAGTCATACTTTCAGTTCCATTACAGGCTGTGAAACGTATTTGAAACTGGAAAACCTCCAGAAAACGGGCTCTTTTAAAATTCGCGGCGCTTATAATAAAATTCAGACTCTCACCCCAGAGGAACGCGCTTGCGGCGTGATTGCGGCTTCCGCCGGCAATCATGCGCAGGGGGTAGCCTATGCGGCGGCTCAGGCCGGTATTCCATCGGTCATTGTCATGCCGGAGCATGCACCACTAGCAAAAGTGGTAGCGACTAAAGGCTATGGCGCGGAAGTCGTGTTGGCTGGAGCCACCTATGACGAATCCTATGAGCATGCTTGCCGTCTGCAGCGAGAGCGCGGGCTGGTATTTGTGCATGCGTTCAATGATCCTTGCGTGATGGCTGGGCAGGGCACGATCGGTCTGGAAATTCTGGAGGATTTGCAGGACTTGGAGGCTATTGTGGTGCCTGTGGGCGGCGGCGGGCTTATTTCCGGCATCGCCCTGGCCGTGAAGCAGGTGGCGCCTCATGTCAAGGTGTATGGCGTCCAGGCCGCTGGCGCGCCGGCTATGCATTTGTCGAAAAGGGCCGGCTGCTATCAGACCACCGATTGTGCTGTAACTATTGCTGACGGTATTGCCGTGAAGCAGCCAGGCGATTTAACCTATGATATTGTTCAAAAGTATGTAGACGATGTGGTTATCGTAGAAGACGAAGAGATTGCGGAAACAATTTTACTGTTGCTGGAGCGCTCCAAGTTGATGGTGGAAGGCGCCGGGGCCACTTCGTTAGCCGCGCTGCTGTTTCAGAAGCTGTCCTGCAAAGGCAAGGTTGCTGCTGTCCTTTCCGGCGGCAATATTGATGTGAACTTTATTTCTCAGATCATTGAGCATGGTCTCGTTAAGTCGGGAAGGCGAGTGAAAATTTTGACTCGTATTGCTGATCGGCCAGGAGAGCTGAGCCGTTTGCTGGATCGCATTGCGCAGTTGCATGGTAATGTCATGCAGGTATTTCATGATCGTGCCGAGCGTTGTCTGCCTTTAGGACAAGCGGTGGTGGAGATCAGCTTAGAAACAAGAGATGAAGCGCACTGCCAAAGTATTTTGGAAGATTTAACCGCACGGGGTTATGAAGTAGAGCGGGATTGAAAAAAGCCGGCAAGTACTCGTCAAAAGAGAACTTGCCGGCTTTTTAAGGAGGATATAAAATTGAAAATTCAACACATTCGTTTAGGGAAAGTGCGTATTCCTTTAAAAAAGCCTTTTAAAACCGCTTTGCGAGAAGTGTTTTTTGCCGAGGATATTATCGTGCAGGTTGTAGCGGATACTGGCGAAGTTGGCTTTGGCAATGCGCCGCCGACGCTGGTAATCACCGGAGACGGCCAACAGTCGGTTGCGGCGGCTATTCAGGAAGTATTAGCTCCTAAATTGCTGGGTATGGATGTAGAGAATCTCGAAGAAATTATGACGACCATTCAAGGAGCGCTGCATCATAACTATTCGGCGAAAGCCGCTATGGACATCGCTGTGCATGACTTGTTCTGCAAACGTTATGGCATGCCGTTGCAGCGTTTTCTAGGAGGATATCGTCAAAGCCTGCAGACGGATCTGACAATCAGCGTTAATGCGCCGGAAGAGATGGTGGAAGACTCTCTGGCTGCCGTTGCCGCAGGATATCGAGAACTGAAAATCAAGGTAGGTACCGATGCGGCGCTGGATTTGAAGCGAGTCCAAGCCATTCGTCAGGCTGTGGGGAGCGATATTCGTCTGCGCCTGGATGCCAACCAAGGTTGGAAAGCCAAAGAAGCGGTGAGGACCATTCGCTGCTTTGAGGATAAGGGCTTGGACATTGAACTTGTTGAGCAGCCAGTGGCGGCGCACGATTTTGCGGGGCTTAAATATGTTACTGAAAATGTAGAAACCAACATTATGGCGGACGAAGCGGCTTTTGGCCCGGTCGAGGTGTTTCAGCTATTGTCTATGCGGGCTTGCGATCTGATCAGCATTAAGCTGATGAAAGCCGGCGGCATTTATAATGCCGTAAAAATTCTTAATTTGGCCGAAACCATGGGCGTAGAGTGCATGATGAGCTGCATGCTGGAAAGCAACGTAGGCATTACTGCTGCGGCCAGCTTGGCTACCGCGAGAAAGAACATTACCAGGGCCGATTTGGATGCGGCGGTGCTGCTGGCGGAAGAACCGGTAGTGGGCGGCGCTTCCTATACAGGCAATCAAATTCTGCTCTCAGAGGCCTCTGGACTAGGGATTACGGAAGTTCTTGGCTGGGAAGAAATCTAAAAAAGGAAACCGCTGTGTGGCAGCGGTTTCCTTTTTTAATTGTCCAAGGCCAGTTCGGGAACCAATATGTCCTTGAGGGCGTCGAAGGGGACGACAAAACGCAGGATGCCATCGCTGGCAGGACTGATTTCACAAGGTTCGTAGTAAAGCACAAGCCCTTCGGGGGTCAAGTAGAAAGACTTTTGATTGGTTATTCCCCGGAAGTCCCAGTGCGAGCCGCTGCGTCGGTTAATGTCGTCCCGAATCCATTGTTCGAGACGGTCACGATAGGCGGCTTGGGGAATAAATAAATCTTTTAATTCTAAAACCTGCCCGTTTTGATAGCGCAAGGTCATGGTATGAAACTTAACCAGGTCAGGAGAAGCGTCAAAAATTGCGTAGCTTTTTTGGGTAAGGCTAAGTAAATCGGCGCCATTATAGGCTACATAGTATTCCGAGAAAAAATGGCTGCGTTGGTTGTATTCCAAAGGAAGCTGGCCGTCGGCGGTCATGCGGTGGATTTCCAACTGATACTCTTCCCAGTCTTTTTGTACTTCCAGCAGCAGCAATTGGTTGATTTGAAATTCCAGCTTAGGCCGCTGGGTTCGCTGCAGCTGAGGGATGAAAGCGCTGCCTTTTGGGGTTTCGGCGAAAGCTTGAGGAACGACTTGAAAGAAAGCGTCGGCCTTCGTTGCAGGGAATACGCTCAGACAGGCAAGCAGTAAAAAAGCAAAGCAGGCTTGTTTCATCAGGGGACCTCCTTTGTAGTCAGTTCTTGTTGGAATAATTCGCTGTCTGTATCTTAAAACCTGCTGATATAGGGAAAGAGGACGAACAAGAAAACTGGCGTAACAGAACACAGAGAAAACCAATAAATTATAAAAGCTTGCTTCTTGGAAAGCAAGCTTTTATAATAAGAAACAATGACAAGACAAGTGACAAGACATAAAGGAAATGAAGGAAGGGCAAAAAAATGGAGGCTATAGTTCAAGAAATCCAGGACCTGAAAAAACAGAGGCAGGCAATCATTTTAGCGCACTATTATCAATGGCCGGAAGTGCAGGATGTAGCTGATATAGTTGGCGACTCACTGGAATTGGCCAAGGCTGCCGCTAGGACCGAGGCGGAGGTTATTGTCCTTTGTGGTGTGCATTTTATGGCGGAGAGCGCCGCCTTATTAGCACCGGAGAAAACGGTGCTTTTGCCTGAATCGAGCGCAGGCTGCCCGATGGCGGACATGGTTGGAGAGGAACAACTGGTTCAATGGAAAGAAGCGCATCCGCAGGCGAAGGTGGTTGCCTATGTCAATACTTCGGCTGTGGTGAAGGCGCTGAGCGATGTGTGCTGTACTTCGGCTAATGCGGTGCAGGTAGTTGCTTCTTTGCCCAAAGAAGAGAAAGTTTTGTTTTTACCAGATCGTAACTTGGGTGCATATGTCGCGGCGCAGACAGGACGCGAACTTGAATTGTGGCCAGGCTGGTGCAACACCCATGCAAAAGTGCGCATGGGCGATCTGCAGGCGGCGAAAAAGGCATATCCCCAGGCATTGGTGTTGGCACATCCGGAATGCCGCCCAGAGGTGCTGGCGGCAGCTGACCAGATAACAAGTACGGCAGGCATGATTCGTTTTGCAGAAAACAGCACGGCGGAAGAATTTTTGATTGTGACCGAAGAAGGGGTGCTGCACCGCCTGCAGCAAGCGTGCCCAGAAAAAAAGTTTTATTTAGCTACGTCTAAGCTTTTTTGCCCTAATATGAAAAAGACCTCGCTGCGTTCTGTGCGGGCGGCTTTGAAAAATATGAAGCCCGCGGTAGCGGTAACTCCTGCAGTGCGTCAGCCGGCGCTGCAGAGCTTGCAGCGTATGTTGGAGTTGAGCTGAGATGAACAGACGTTATTTGCGGAATTTTGACACGACACAGCTTGACTGTCTGGAAACTCCTTGCCTGGTCGTAGGGGCTGGCGTAGCAGGTCTTTGGACGGCATTGAAGCTGGCCCGCAGCGGTTGTCGGGTCATGCTTATGGCTAAAGGGGAAGTAACTGACAGCAACAGTCATCATGCACAGGGAGGCATTGCGGCTGCTGTGGGGGCAGACGATTTTCCGGAACTGCATAATCAAGACACCTTGGCGGCTGGCGGCGATTTGTGCAATAAAACAGTGGCCCAGTTAGTGACGGACCAGGGGCCGGAAGCGATTGCGGCGTTAGCTGCGGCCGGGGTTGCTTTTGATGCCAACCAGAATGGCTGGCGTCTGGGGCGGGAAGGCGGGCATCGGCGTCACCGGATTATGCACATTGATGGAGATGCTACAGGGGCTGGCATTGTGCGAGCTTTGTGGCAGCGTGTGCAGAAAGAGCCGCTCATTCAGGTACGCACACAGTGCATGGCTCTTGATTTATTGGTGACTGACGGGCGCTGCCGCGGTGTTTTAGCACAAGCAGGCCCAATGGGCGAAATGCTGACGGTGGCCGCAGGAGTGACTATTTTAGCAACCGGCGGCGCAGGGCAGCTTTACCGGTATACTACCAATCCTGAAGGAGCTACCGGAGACGGCGTGGCGATGGCCTATCGAGCAGGTGTGTGTTTGAAGGATTTGGAGTTCATGCAGTTTCATCCCACGGCGCTTGCGGTTCCGGGGCTGCCGTCCTTTCTCATCTCAGAAGCGGTACGTGGTGAAGGGGCACCGCTCCTTGATGGCAAAAGGGACCGGTTTATGCTGCAAGAGCATGCTTTGGGCGAGCTGGCCCCGCGGGATATTGTGGCGCGAGCCATTTATCGCCGTTGCAAGAAAAAGCAGGATGTAGTTTTGGACACGACGCAAGTAAGTGGTTTTTCGGTTCGATTTCCTGGTATTTATGCGGCTTGTCGTCGCTTAGGATTGGATCCTTGCCAAGAGTCCTTGCCGGTTGCACCGGCGGCGCATTACTGGATGGGTGGGATTCGCATTGATTTGCAGGGCAAGACTAGCCTGCCTGGACTATATGCCTGCGGCGAAGCAGCTTGCAGCGGGTTGCACGGCGCCAATCGCTTAGCCAGTAATTCGCTGCTGGAAGGGATCGTCTTGGGCGGACGCGTGGCGGCCGCGGCCGCCTGGGAAGCACGGCGTCCTATCGTTAGGGCTGCTCTTGCGTATCGGCAGGAGCGGCCTGCACTGGCAGACTCCCTGGTCTGGAGAGAGCAAATCAGCGCGTGTATGGAACGCCATGCCGGCGTGGAACGAGAAAAAAGCTCACTTTCTTCAGGCTTGCAGTGGTTTATGAGCAATGCCGTTAGTTTGGATGCAGCAGAGCCGTTAACTGTGGAAGATGCAGAAACTTGCAATCTCTTTACCCTTGGCCGCCTAGTGGTGCAAGCCGCCCTGTGGCGTAAGGAAAGTCGAGGCTGTCATTATCGCTTGGATTTTGAGGAGAAAAAAGCTGTAGGAAAGCACCAGGTTGTGAAGTGGCGTCGCAAAGGAGGAAAAATATGCAAAAATTGCAATTGAGAAGTATGCTGCAGGTGTGGCTGGAAGAAGATTTGGGCAGTGGTGATATAACTTCGGAACTCTTGGTTGCCGGACAGCAGGTAACCGCCATTATTCATGCGAAAGAGCCGGGGGTAATTGCCGGTTTGGAAGCGGCAGCAGAAGTTTTTCGTTTGCTGGATCCGGAAGTGCAGTTCCGGTGTTTAGTGTCCGATGGCGAGGAGGTGCAGGCAGGTGCGTTGTTGGCGGAAATTTCAGGGAGCGCTCGGGCTTTACTGAGCGGTGAGAGGCTGGCGCTTAACCTGTTGCAGCATTTGAGCGGCATTGCGACAAAAACAGCGCGGTGGCAGAAACTTCTGCATGGGACAAAGGCGCGCTTGACGGATACGAGAAAAACGCTGCCAGGATTGCGCCAACTGCAAAAACAGGCGGTGCGTCTTGGTGGTGGGGCCAATCACCGAATGGGGTTATTTGACGGGGTGCTGATTAAAGACAATCATATCAAAATCGCCGGTGGTGTTGCCAAAGCAGTGCGTTTGGCTAAGGCGGGAGCTCCACATACCTTGCAAGTGGAGGTGGAAGTGGAAGATCTGGCAGGCCTGGACGAGGCTTTGAGCGCCGGTGCGGACATTATTATGCTCGATAATATGGGAGATGCAATGATGATTGAAGCGGTGCGTCTGGCTAAGGGCAGGGCGATCTTAGAAGCCTCTGGCGGTTTGAGTGAAGAGCGCTTGGCGGCAGTAGCGGCAACCGGGGTGGATTTTATCTCAGCAGGAGCTTTGACGCACAGTGTGCAGGCCTTGGATATCAGCATGGACATTGGTACTCCTAAAAGTAAATAGTAAAAGCCCGCCTGGACGCTGCGTTGCGCATGGTCCAAGCGGGCTTTTTACATAGAAATCTTTTATATACCAGAAATTATATTATATTTCATGTCTTTCTCTGGTTTACTCTGGCTTCTCTCAGTTACTCTGCGTCCCGTTCCTGTCCTCAGCTGCAGATTTTTGCAAGCGAGTCATCCAGGGCGTCGAGAAGCCGGGCGAGGTCCCTTTCCTCGATAACCAGAGGAGGCTGGAAGGCCAGGACATTACGGCCAGGGCCGTTTTTGCCAATCAAGAAGCCTTTGTTTTTGAGGTCTTCTAAAATAGCGTCCACCCAGTCGCCAGCGGCAGAGCCGTCAGGCAGGATAATTTCTGCGCCCAGCATCAAGCCCAAACCGCGTACATCGCCGATAGCGGGATGGCGCTGCTGCAGCTCTTGGAGTCCTTTTTTTAGGTAAGTCCCAAGCTTGGCGGCGCGTTCAGGCAGATTATGCTCCTTGAGATAGCGCAAGGTAGCCAACGAAGCCGTGGCAGTCACGGGATTGCCTCCTAGCGTGGAGGCGCCGGGGCGGGTATAGCTGTCGGCGACAGCGGCGGTAGCTGTGAAGGCTCCCACAGGAGTGCCGTTGCCCAGCGCTTTCGCCATGGTCATAATATCCGGATTAATGCCATAGTGCTCGCAGGCAAACCATTTGCCAGTGCGGCCAAAACCGGTTTGCACTTCATCCATGACAAGAAGAATGCCGTAATGGTCCAGAATTTCCTTAACGCGCTGGAAATATCCGGCAGGCGGCGTGATGATGCCGCCGTTGCCCTGGATGGGTTCGGCGAAGAAGGCGGCGACTTGTCCGGACGTGGAAAACTTGATGACATTTTCTATCTCGTCAGCGCAGGCCAGATTGCATTCGGGATGGCGCTTGCCTAAAGGACAGCGGTAGCAATAGGCGTTAGGCGCAAAATGGATGCCCCCCACAGGGGAAGGATCAGTACGCCACATGCCGATGCCGGTAAGACTCATGGTCAGCTTTGTGCGGCCGTGAAGGCCTTGCCGCAGGGCGATGAATTCATGGTGTTTTGTATGTAGGGTTGCCAACAGAGCGGCGCCTTCATTGGCTTCCGTGCCGGAGGAACAAAAGAAAGTCTTTTGCAATTCCCCAGGCGTTACTTGCGCCAAGGACTCCGCTAAATTGACAATAGGCTCGGTAAGATAAATGGTACAGGTATGCTGGAGCGTTTCCACCTGCTTGCAGATTTCTTTGGTGATGTCCGGATTGCAGTGGCCGCAGTTAACAACAGAGACTCCGGCAAAACAATCCAAGTATTCTTTACCGTTTTGGTCGTAAAGATGCTGCATGCTGCCACGTACCAGCTGCATGGGCTCCTGAAAAAAATGATAGACACAAGGAATCATATATTCTTTCTTTTTGCGAAGAATTTCCTCGGGACCGATGAACTGACTCATAAAACAACCACCTTTCTTTTAAGGAACCACTACTTTATTCGCAGCTCACGCTAAAACGGCCTTGATTCGGCGCTCTCATGAAAGCAGTGGGTTTATGTACGGCAGCCGACCCGTAAACGGGCCGGCCTCTTTGGTTATATATCTTTCACAACCCTCATTCGTGCCCTCCGATTACTCCCTTTACTCTTGTTTAAAGACTCGTTCCTCTGACTTTATCGGGAAATGCGGTAACGGAAAGCGCCAATGCCCAAGGGTCGTGGGCTGGCTGCGCTCAGAGCGGTTACGGCATCAGAGGAGAGCGCATAAGCGTCTTTTTTAGCCGCGAGTTCGTCGAGCTCTTTGCGGTACGTTTTGGTGATTTGTCCCACCAAAGCCGGGATGTAATGCTGGCCTTCAATGCGGTAGTTGCCGACAGAGGTCAGCGCTGGCAGGAAAGGCAGCAGGCAAAGATCTTTAGCGAAGAGAACATGATTGCGCTCATACTGATCGATGGCAATGGGGTGAATCTGTCCGGCTGTGTCCAGCAGTCCGTAGGAGCGGTCAACGTCTGCTTTTTCCAGGCCAAGAATGGCTTCCGGCAAATGGTGGTCCATGACCATAGCTTCCAAAGGTCCGTGGATAATCATTTCCAGCGGCAAGGGGGTGTGCTGGCAAAGATCCCAAATCTGTTCACAAGTGGCTTCCGCGGAGACGGTTCCTTGGCGTAGGCCGTTGTCTTGCAGCCACTTGGCGGTAACGCCGTTAAACAGATTCAAAGAAAGATCGCCATAGATCGGCAAGGAAGCGTGCTCGTTCACCAAACGAAGCATGCCGATGCTGCTGACCATCAGGCCGTCAAGGCCTAACTCCGCGGCCTGTTTGAACAAATGAGACCATTCACTGCACTCTCGTTCCAAGGTAATACGGGGGGCTGCAACAACCACTTTAGCGTTTGCCGTATGCGCTTCTTGGGCCAGGGCTTTTAAATTTTCTTTCGTCCAAGGACGGTGTGGCAGGAAGCTTTCACCGCCTACATACAAGGTGTTGGCGCCGTTTTCCAAAGCTTCTGACGCAGCGGCGCGGTCGGCTACGCGCACGGACAGCGTAGGTTGATGAGGAAAATCAGCGGCCATTTGCTGTTTCGGCAAAGCTACCGGCGTATCAAGGCCTGGTTCCACAACGGCTTGACTGAAAAAACGCGGCTCTCGTTCGCCTGTGTAGCCGATGGCGGCGGTGCCGGGGTTGCCGAAGGAATAGCAGGTGGAAAGGTCGCGGGAACGGTTTTCCTGCATTTCCTGCCACTCTTTTTCGGTTAAGTAATAGCCTGTGGGATCGTCAAAATAACGATCAATCGCGCTGCTGTAGAGATGGACGATGTTGCTCACAAAGTCGGCGGTACGCATGCGCCCTTCAATTTTAAAGGAGCAAACGCCGGCTTGGATGAGTTCCGGCAGGTGATTATATAGGCACATATCTTTTAAGGCTAGTTTGTAAGGGCCTTGTTCGCCGGACTCCAATACGTCGCCGCTTTGGGCGTCGACTAGCTGATAAGGCCAGCGGCAGGGCTTGAGGCAGCGGCCGCGGTTGGAACTTTGCCCGAAGAGTACGCCGGAGTGAATGCATTGACCGCTTTGGGCGATGCACATGTCCCCGTGAATGAAGTACTCAATTTCAATGCCTGTGCGTTCTTTAAGAAGGCGCAGCTGATCCAGCGTCATTTCCCGGTTGGTAACCACGCGGGTGAGGCCGTAAGCTTGCAATTGCCGCACTGCGTGCTCGTTATGGGTATTCATCATGACCGAGGCGTGCAAGGGAACCGTAAAACCGGTTTCCTTGGCCAACTGCAGAATGGAGAGGTCTTGTACAATCAGGGCGTCAGGCTGCAGTTTTTGCAATAGTTCCAGGTATTGGCACATGCCCGGCATTTCCCGGTCGCTGATTAAATTGTTTACAGTTACGTATAGTTTGACGTTTCGTTCATGGGCGTAGGCAATGGCCCGGGCCAGCTTTTCATCATCGAAATTGGTGTCGGTGCGATGCATACGCATATTGAAGCGCTTGCCTCCGAGATATACGGCATCCGCTCCGGCGCCGATGGCGGCCTCCAGTACGTCCCAGTTGCCGACAGGGGCAAGAATTTCCACGCTTTGACGAGTCAGTTCCATCTTTTTCATCTCTCCATATCTTTCAACAATCTCACCCCAAGGAGGTTGAGTTTATTCGAAAATTTCCCGTGCTTCCGCCTGTAGGTCGGCCGCGAGATCCACGCCAAGATTTAGGGCGGCAAAGGAATTTAACAAAACATGAGGTTCTTTCACGATATCCACAGGAATGCTGCCAGCCGGAGTTCCGGCGAGAATGGCAGCGGCTTTGGCAGCGCAGGCTTTTCCTAGTTGGCGGTGGTTCGCAACAAGAGCGCCTAAAGCGCCGGCAGGAACGTTGGGGGCATGGGAAGCGACAATAGGCAAAGCTAACGTATCGGTGTAGTAGACAATGGAGGCGAAATTATCCTCAAGGGCCTTGCCGATGGGTAAAAAGATCGCGTCCAAATCTTCCGGCAGCAACTGCGGCAAGGAGGAGATATCTTCGGCTTTTTCCAGAGGAATTTCTACGCAGCACAGGTCTGCAGCGGATGCCGCCTGGCGGAAATGCTTCATTTCCAACTGCGCGTTAGCATCGTGAGCGTGGAATAAAATGCCCAGACGAGCTAGGTTGGGCAGCAACCGGCGCATAAAAGTGATTTTCTCAGCGGCTGAAACCATGCCGGAAACACCGGTAGCGTTACCGCCAGGCTTCTCGAGAGAGGCGGCCAGACCGGCGCCGACGGGATCAAATACAGGCGTGTAGACGACAGGGATATCCTCGGGCAGCGCAATCGCCGCCAAGGCGGACGGAGTGGTGCAGGCGAAGATCAAGCTTACGTCGGCTGCCGCCAGCTCCGCTGCTAACTGAGGCAGCCGGGAAGGCTGGCCGTCAGCGTTGCGATAAATAAACTCCGCCTTTACGTTCAAGGCCTGGAGCCCTTCTTGGAAGCCTTCGACGGCATCATCCAACATTTGGGTTAGTTGTAAAATTCCAATACGGATCATAGTACACCTCGTATTCATAGAAAAATAAGCGGCCTCCCTTTTGGGCAGGCTTTCTCTTTATAATTATGCTGCAGCCGGGATAAAAAAACAAGAGATGAATGAGGCAGGTGGTTTACCACTTGCTTTTTTTAAGGCGCAGCGCGTTCAATACTACGGAAATAGAGCTAAAAGACATAGCGGCCCCAGCCATAATGGGAGATAAAAAGCCGGCAGCGGCAGCGGGAATGCAAATGGAATTGTAGAACAGCGCCCAAAAGAGATTTTGCTTGATGTTGCGCAAGGTAGCGCGGCTGAGACGTATGGCCTGAATGATACCGTGCAAATCGCCACTGATAAGAGTGATGTCCGCCGCTTCCATGGCTACATCCGTACCGGTGCCGATGGCAAAGCCAATGTCAGCGCGGGCAAGCGCTGGCGCATCGTTAATACCGTCGCCCACCATGCCAACGACATGGCCGAGCTGTTGCAGCTTGGCCACTTCAGCCGCCTTATTTTCCGGCAGAACTTCCGCCAGGACATGTTTGATGTCGAGAGCGGCGGCTACATGGTTGGCGGTGCGGGTATTGTCGCCGCTGAGCATCCAAACCTCAAGACCCATATCCTGTAAAGCGGCGACGGTAGCGGCGGAATGTTCTTTGAGCGTGTCCGCCAGCGCGATGAGTCCAAGAAGCTGCTCGCCCTGGGCGGCTAAGATTACGGTTTTTCCCTGGTCTTCTAGTTCGCGCATGACTTGCTCTAGCGGTGCAGTATCGATTTTTTGAGCAAGAAGCCATTGGCGCGTACCTAAAAAAAGCTGCTTGCCTTCAACGGTTACGGCTTCAATGCCAAAACCGGGAATCGCGCGAAAGGATGCCGGAGACTGCAGTGGCAGCTCTTGGGTGCGGGCGTGGCGGACGATGGCCTGCGCCAGCGGATGCTCAGAGCTGCTTTCTCCTTGCGCGGCAAGGAGAAGCAAATCTTGCGGCGTTACGCCGGGAACAGGCAGAATATCGGTTACTTCCGGCAGACCCTTGGTCAGGGTACCGGTTTTATCAAGGACAATAGCCGTAAGGCGATGGGCTGTTTCCAAATGCTCGGCGTTGCGGATTAAAATCCCTCGCTCAGCGCCGATGCCTGTGCCGACCATAATGGACGTAGGCGTGGCCAGACCCAAAGCGCAAGGGCAGGCGATGACTAGGACCGCTGTAAAATGGGTTAAGGCGGTAGCGAAGTCTCCTGGCGCTACTATCAAGTACCAGACTAGAAAGGTGGCCAGCGCCAGCAATAAAACAGCAGGCACAAAATAAGCGGATACCTTGTCGGCGAAACGCTGTATAGGCGCTTTGGAGCCTTGGGCTTCTTCGACAATGCGCATGATTTGCGCCAGCATGGTATCCTTGCCAATTTTGGTGGTCTGAAACGTAAACGCCCCAAAAGTATTTAAGGTGCCGCCGATAACGGTGTCGCCTGCTTTTTTATCGACAGGCAGGCTTTCACCGGTCAGCATAGACTCATTTAAGGCCGAGGCGCCTTCTAAGATCACGCCGTCTACAGGCACTTTTTCACCAGGGCGTACCCGCAGAACGTCCCCAGGCAGGACGGCTTCGACCGGTACATCAGTTTCTTCTCCTTGCAAAAGCCTATGGGCCGTTTTGGCTTGAAGGCCCATTAGCGCTTTTAAGGCTTCAGACGTGCGGCCTTTCGCGGTGGCTTCCAGAAATTTACCCAGAATAATGAGGGTAATTAGTACGGCGGAGGTCTCGAAATATAGCTGCGGCTGATCTTGCAGCACGTTGGCGAGACTGTAGAAATAGGCGGCGGAGGTGCCCAAAACGACTAAGACGTCCATATTAGCACTGCCGCTGCGCAGCGCATGGTAAGCGCCGCGATAAAAAGCCCAGCCGGCGCCGAATTGCACTGGCGTGGCCAAAAGCAACTGCACATAAGGGTTCATCAGCAAGTGCGCCGCTTCCCATTGCAGGGTATGAAAAACCATGCCTAGCAGCAGCGGCAGCGATAAGGCCGCTGCAAAAAAGAGACGCTGTTTCTGGGTGTGCAGTTCCTTTTGACGCAGCTGTTTTTCTTGATCAAAGGATGCCTTTTCAATGATCGGAGTTGCCTCATAGCCAAGGCGTCGTATTTTTTCCTGCAGGTCATACGCAGCAAGGACGCTGGCATTATATTGAATGCTGGCTTTTTCCGAGGCGAAATTAACCTGGACAGAGTGAACGCCGGGAGCTTTGACCAGCATTTTTTCAATGCGGGCGGCGCAGTTGACGCAGGTCATGCCAGATATCTTAAAATCCGCCTTTTCCAGAATTACCTGGAAGCCCAGGGCCGCCACTTTTTCCGCTAATTGGGTTTCGCGGACTTTGGCGGCGTCGTAGGTGACACTGGCGGCTTCGGTGGCGAAATTGACTTGAGCCTGGGTAACGCCGTCAAGGCGGGAGAGGCCTTTTTCGATGCGCTTGGCGCAGGCGGCGCAGGACATGCCGGAAATTTTCAAGGTTGTTTGCTGTTCAGCAGACATACGCTCACATCCTTTAACGATTAAACTGTTTGAGTACGGTCATTAATTCAGCGATGCTTTCGTCGGCGTGATCCGCTTTGATGGCGTTGACCACGCAGCTTTTGGTATGGCTTTCTAAAATGAGCAGGGCGACCTGGTTCAGCGCGGCCCGGGCGGCGAGAATTTGCTGCAGAATGTCTACGCAGTAGCGGCTGTCGTCGATCATTTTATCAATGCCGTTAATTTGGCCGGATACTTTTTTTAAACGTTGCTGGAGATTTTTCTTTTCTTTTTCGTTTAGCATATAACGTCCTCCTTCATGCAATACCCCAGTAGGGTATATTAAGCGTACATCCTTCTGAAAAAATAGTCAAGGGAATCGATTTGACAAGATACGACGATTGAAGGAAAATGAGACAAGAACAACTTCGGGAGGTTGCTATGTCCAAGGTACCGTTTACGCACTTGCATGTGCATACTGAATATAGCTTGCTTGATGGAGCCAGCCGTATTAAAAATCTGGTGGCTCGGGCCAAAGAGCTGGGCATGACGTCTTTGGCGATTACCGATCATGGAACCATGTACGGAGTCGTTGATTTCTATAAAGAAGCGAAAAAACAGGGTATTCATCCTGTGATTGGCTGCGAAGTCTATGTGGCGCCGCGTTCGCGGCAGGAAAAAGCCAGCGTGGACGGTGAATACGCCTATCATTTGGTGTTGCTGGCGGAAAACGAAACTGGTTACCGCAATTTAGTGGAGCTGGTTTCTAAAGGCTATTGCGAAGGCTTTTACTATAAGCCGCGCATTGATCATGAGATATTGGCGGAATATAAGGAAGGAATTATCGTGTTGAGCGCTTGTCTGGCGGGAGAGATCCCAGCGGCGCTGCTGCGAGGGCAGGAGGAAAAAGCCGAGGCGCTGGCGAGGGAATACCTGGAGCTTTTTGGGCCGGAACATTTTTATATGGAGCTGCAGGACCACGGCATGCCGGAGCAAAAGGAGCTCAATCCTCTTTTGGCGGCCTTGGCGGCGAAGCTGGGGATATCTTTGGTAGCGACCAATGATCTGCATTATGTAGAAAGAAAAGACAGCGAAAGTCATGACGTGCTTATGTGCATCCAGATGGGCAAAACTGTGGATGAAGAAGGGCGGATGCGTTTTCCCAGCGATGAATTCTACCTAAAGAGCGGCGAGGAAATGGCGGAACTCTTCACTTCTTATCCGGAAGCGCTGGCCAATACCTGTCGCATTGCTGAACGCTGCCAGGTGGATTTTGACTTTGGACATTTTCATTTGCCACAGTTTCCGCTGCCCGAGGGCCTGACGGCGGATGCTTATTTGATCCAACTCTGTGAAGAACGGCTTCCCAGAAGATACGCTGAGGAAACAGCGGAGGTTCGGGAGCGTTTGCAGTACGAACTGGGCGTTATTAAGCAAATGGGTTATTCCAGCTATTTTTTGATTGTTTGGGATTTTATTAACTACGCCAAGGAGCAGAAAATTGCCGTAGGCCCTGGTCGCGGCAGCGCCGCAGGCAGCATTGTCGCGTTTTTGCTGGGAATTACCGATATTGACCCCTTACGCTACGGGTTGCTTTTTGAACGGTTTTTGAATCCAGAACGCGTCAGCATGCCTGATATCGATATTGACTTTTGCTATGTGCGCCGTGGCGAAGTCATTGAGTATGTATCGCGGCGCTATGGCAGCGACCGAGTGGCCCAGATCATTACCTTCGGGACGATGGCGGCGAAGGCGGCCATTCGCGATGTTGGGCGAGCGTTGAGTCTTTCTTATAGCGAAGTGGACCGGATCGCCAAGATGGTTCCCGGAGAGCTGGGAATTACCTTAAAGCGCGCCTTGGAAACCAGCCCGCCTCTGCGCGAAGCCTATGAAGGCGAAGAGACCGTTCGTAAGCTGCTGGATCTGGCTATGGCGCTGGAAGGACTGCCGCGGCATGCTTCCACTCACGCTGCAGGACTTGTGATTGCCAAAGAACCTTTGACGCATCTGGTGCCGCTGCAGCATTCCTCTGAAGGTTTTTTAACCACGCAGTATGACAAAGACCGCGTGGAAGAAATCGGCTTATTGAAGATGGACCTTTTGGGCCTGCGCACGCTGACGGTAATTGGCGATACCCTGGAGCTGGCGGCTAAAAACAGAGGCGTTGAAGTCGATTTAGAAACCATTCCCATGGATGATGCCGCAACTTGCGCTATGCTGGCCAGCGGCGACACGGGCGGCGTATTTCAGGTGGAATCGTCCGGCATGACGAATTTGGTAAAGGAATTGCGCCCGGAACGCTTTGAGGATTTAATTCCGCTGGTGGCGCTCTATCGGCCGGGTCCTCTAGGCAGCGGCATGGTTACTGATTTTATTAATGGCCGTCACGGGCGTAAAGAAGTGACCTATATGCATCCCTGGCTGGAGCCTATCTTAAAAGATACCTTTGGGGTTATTTTGTATCAGGAACAGGTTATGCAAATTGCGTCCACCTTGGCGGGCTTCAGCCTGGGACAGGCGGACTTGCTGCGGCGCGCCATGGGCAAAAAAAAGCACTCCGTTCTGGAAGCGCAGAAGGAGAACTTTTTGAAGGGCGCAGCCGCCAAAGGGATTGATACTTCTTTGGCGAAAGACGTCTTTGAGCTGATGTCTCATTTTGCCGATTACGGCTTTAATAAATCCCATAGCGCCGCGTATGCGCTGGTTACGTACCAGACGGCGTATCTGAAGGCGCATTTTCCTCATGAATTTATGGCGGCTACCTTGACCAGTATTATGGGGGCCAGCGATAAAGTCGGTCATTATATTGAAGAATGTCGGCGCATGGGCATCTCTGTGCTGCCGCCGGATGTCAACGCCAGTGAAAGCCGGTTTAGCGTTGATGGCGACGCCATTCGTTTTGGCTTGTCGGCAGTGAAAAACGTCGGCGAAGGAGCTATCGAAAGCGTTATGGCCGCTAGAGAGGCAGAAGGACCGTTCGCGTCGCTGGTGGATTTTTGCAGTCGCGTAGATATGCGTCTTGTCAATAAGCGCGTAATGGAAAGCTTGATTAAATGCGGCGCGTTTGATTCTACAGGCGCTAAACGCTCACAACTGCTGGCGGTGCTTGATCAGGCGGTCGATGTGGGGGCCGGCTGTCAACGGGATGCTCAAAGCGGACAGTTGGGCTTGTTTGGCGAGGAAGAGCTGGCGGAAACTTGCTCGCTCGAATTACCGGACTTGCCGGAGCTGCCGATGCCGCAATTAATAGCCTTAGAAAAAGAAATAACCGGCTTTTACATTACCGGTCATCCTTTAGAACCGTTTCGGCAGCAGTTGGCGGGCCTGACTTCTTTGGAAGAGCTGCAGGCGCAGCCGGCGGATGGGAAAAAGATACGCATTGGCGGCATGGTGGCAGCGGCTAAACGGATCAGCACCCGAAATGGGGATATGATGTGCTTTGTGGCGCTGGAGGACTTTTCCAGGCAGATGGAAGTAGTGGTCTTCCCCCGTGTTTTCCACCAGGCCATGCCGTTGCTTGTGCCGGATACGCCGGTTATCGTGCAGGGGAAGGTCAGCGTGAGCGAAGAAGGAGTAAAAGTGCTGGCGGAGCGCATTTCTCTTTTGAGGGAACAGCCGCAGGAGGTGCGGCTGCAACTGCGCAAGGAGCAGGAAACCCAGCCTGTTTTTGATGCTTTGCGCGAGGTCTTTTCCCGGCATCGCGGCTCCTGCCGTGTTTTGCTGCATTTAATAGACAGCCGCCGCGTGATTACAACGGAAGAGCGCTTTTGGATTGAGGCGACGCCCCAGTCGCTGGCGGAGTTGGAGAAGGTGTTGGGGACGGGGAGCGTTCATACTGCATAAGCGACAGGACGGCGGCGCTTTCCCGCGCAAATTGATAGACCGTAGCTCCGAGACGATCACTCATGGGAGCGGCAGCGCCGCTGGCGTTAAGTCCATGCAGGCGAGCCAGATATAAAGAGCGAAAGACATGGGAACGGTTGGTGACGACAATTACTTGCTGCAGCCCTTTATCGCGGAGCAGAGAAGCGCTGTTGCGCAGGTTTTCGTAAGTGCTTGTAGAAGCGTCCTCTAGAAGAATGGCGGCGGCAAGAACGCCTCGGGCCATTAGATAGTTACGCATGGCGGCGGCTTCGCTAATGTCCTCGTCGGCTCCTTGGCCGCCGCTGACCAATAGGTACGGCGCAAAGCCCTGGCGATATAAAGCCAGGGCTTTTTCTAAACGCAGCTGGAGCATAGGCCCTGGTTCTTGCCCGTAGACACGGGTTCCCAGAATGAGAATAGCCTGGCTGGGAGCAGGCGCCGCAGTGAAGGCGTCCTTTAGGACCAGAACCTCGCTGCCGAGCAGCAAAAGCAAAGCCGCAACGCTTACTAGGCCGGTGATTTTTTTATAAGTCTTCATGGCAGACCTCCATCGAATATGGTATCATGAATTAGTATTAGTATAACACGGACTCCAAATGAATAGTGACGCGTGTGGAGGAGCTGACAGGCTGTGAAAATACTAGTTTGCGTCAAGCAAGTGCCTGATACGACAGAAGTGCGCATCGATAGGGAGACCAACACTCTGCAGCGACAGGATGTTCCCAGCATACTCAATCCTTTTGACCGGCATGCTTTGGAAGAGGCGCTGCGCGTGAAAGAGCGTTGCGGCGGCACGGTGAGTGTTTTGACCATGGGGCCTTTGCAGGCGCAGGAAGTGCTGAAAGAGTGCTTGGCCTTGGGCGCGGACGGAGCCGTGTTGGTCAGCGATAAGGCTTTCGCCGGGGCCGATACCCTGGCTACAAGCCGGACGTTGGCGGCGGCTATTGCCAAGCTGCAGCCGGCAGAACTCATTTTTTGCGGCAAGCAGGCTATTGACGGCGATACGGCGCAGGTGGGGCCGGAACTGGCGGAGCATTTGAATATGGCGCAAATCACTTGTGTTTCCAAGTTGGAAGTATTTCCGGCAGAAAGACGGCTGATTGCCGAGAGGGAAGTGGAAGACGGTCATGAAGTATTGGAACTTTCTCTTCCTGCCGTTTTGACTGTGTCCAAAAGTTTGAATGAACCTCGCTATCCTAGTATTAAAGGACGCTTGCGAGCGAATAAAACATCAATTCCTATTTTGACGCTGGCAGATTTGGGACTGCAAGCAGAAGAAACAGGGCTGCAGGGATCGCCGACAAGGGTTGTGCGAATTTTTGCCCCGGAAACTCGCAAAGGGGGCGAAGTCATTCAAGGGATGGCTCCCCGTCAAGCTGCTGATTTGCTGGCCATTCGATTAAAACAAGCTGGTATCTTCTGAGGACAGGGAGGAAGAAAAATGGCAGTGAAGACGGCGCAGGATTCGGCGGCATGGCAGGATATCTGGGTATATATAGAAGGAAACGGACCGGGTGATCTTCGGGGTGTTTCCTTAGAACTTTTGGGAGTCGGACGGGCGTTAGCAGACGCTGGCGGACAGAGGCTGGCGGCTGTTGTTTGCTCGGATGGAACGCAGGAATGGGAACCATTTCTTTTTTCTTACGGTGCAGATCTGGTTTACTATGCGATAGCTCCCGGTTTGCAGCCGTATACTACCGATGGGCATGCAAGCGCTCTGAGCAGCTTGGCGGCAGAATATAAGCCAGCAGCCCTTCTTTTGGGCGCTACGGCTAACGGGCGGGATTTGGCGCCCCGAGTTGCAGCCAGACTGCAAACTGGGTTGACCGCAGACTGTACCGCAGTTGCCTATCAGGAGGAAGAGAGAAGGATTGTTTGGACGCGGCCGGCTTTTAGCGGTAATATCATGGCGACCATTGTCAGCAACCGATATCCGCAAATGGGAACGGTGCGGCCTGGGATTTTTAAGCGGCCAAGGCAACAACCGGGACGAAGCGGGACTTCCGTTCGTCAGGAAGTGGTCTTGCCGATGTTGGCGGCGAAAATTTTAGAATTTCGACCTGGAAAGATGGCGGCGGTCAAGTTGGAGGAAGCTTCGGTTATTATCGCTGGCGGCCGCGGCATGGGCAATGCGGAAAATTTTCAATTATTGCAGCAGTTGGCAGATGCCATGGGCGGTGTTGTAGCCGCCTCAAGGGCTGCGGTAGACGCGGGCTGGCAATCGCATGTAGTCCAAGTGGGCCAAAGCGGTAAAGCCGTTGGCCCTAAACTGTATCTTGCATGTGGAATTTCCGGCGCGGTGCAGCATTTGGCTGGTATTGGCGGCGCAGATATTGTGGTGGCTGTGAACAAGGATCCAGATGCTCCCATTTTTCGCATGGCTGACATTGGCATTGTGGGAGATGTGTTGGAAATCATCCCGGCGTTGATCCGGGCAGTGGAAGAGACCAAAAGAGGCTGAATTACAGCGAGCCAGGAAAAGTAGGAGGCAAAGAAAAGCATATGTGGACTGTCATTTATATTGCCACAAACCGTGCTCAGGCGGAACAACTGAAAGAGTTGCTGTGCCAAGAAGGAATTTTGGCCAACATCCGGCCTGCGGGTGCTATGGCAGCCGCCAATGACGGATTGCATGAGATTCTGGTCCTTGAATCGGAAGCGGACGAGGCGCATGCTATTTTGTGCGAGCATGCGATCAAGTAAATAGCGTGCAGGAATAAGAATAGTGAAGAGAACGTCACACAGAGTAACAGAGAAAAGCCAGAGGAAAGCAGAGAGATAATTTTGATTCATAAATCCTTTTCGTGTTTTTCCTGTATTTTGCGGTTCGTTTAATGAATCCTGGTATATAAAAAGGCGAAGCATAAGAGTTCTTGCTCTTACGCTTCGCCTTTTTATTCTAGAATGGATATGCTTTTTCATTGCTTCCGTAGCCCTCGTTCGAACCCTCCCTTTACTCCTGTTAATATCTTAACGACTGCCGGAGCCCGTAAGAACCCAGGAGAGGCCGGGAATAAAACGGCTGAGAAAGCGAAAGACGATGGCTGCACAGAGACTGCCGCCGGCAGCCCAAAGGAAAAAGAGGGGAATGCGCTCCGGCGTCAGCTCCAGAGTAGCGTCATTGAGCCATTCCATGGCATAGTACATGAAAAAAGGATGTACCAGGTAAACGAAATAAGAATGCCGCCCCAAAAGGGAAAGAAGCCAGGAAAGCGGGTTAGGCAGGGGACGGTCAAAGAGGGCGAAGAGCCAAAAGGTGGCGCCAAGAGTGTACAGCATGCCGGGGGGGCTGAGCTGCTGGGCGGCATTGACGGCGTCTTCCAGAGAGTACGAGAATTGGAAGATCAGCACGTAGTAATAGCCGAGCAATAAGCCCAAAGAGCCCAAGGCTGCAAGAGATAGGAATGAAAAATGCCGTTGCAGCAGTTCGCGGAATTGAGATACACGGACGGCGCAAACGCCTCCCAGTAAAAAGAGAAAAACATAATGCCAGGGCCAGTAACTAAGACGGTATTGGAGAAATAGATTCAGCCAGTAGCCGTCTTCATGCGGACGAAAGAGAGCGTAGGACCAATAATTGAAGGCCATCTGCAGGAAAAACAGGCAGGGAAGCAGCCAAACGCCTTTGCCGGATAGCTGGCGTACCAGGGGGCGCCACAAAGGCATGAAGAGGTAAAACCAAAGCAGGATGACCAAAAAATACAGTTGATACGAGCCTAGGCCAAACAAAAAATAGCATTGTAAAAAAGGATCGTCCCAGATGTGTTCATCGCCGCTTGTGTAGGTGTAGTGCATCATATAGAGAAGCGACCAGGTAAGGTACGGAACCAGAACGGTCCGCAGACGCCGAAGCAGAAAGCGCCCGTATTGAAAAGGTTGCTGTAAATCATCGTTTAAAAATAAGCCGAAGGCTGAAATGAAAAAAAAGATAGGTACGCTAAAACGGCTGGCGATTTCCAATAGGGCGAACAGATGAATGTCCGGCTGAGCATAGGAAAGAGAAAAAGCGCCTGTATGAATGCCGACTACCCCTAGCATAGCAATGCCTCTGGTGGCTTCTAAAGAAAACAAGTGCAATTTGGCCATGAAACACCTCAATTATCGCTGTATCTGCGAAACTATATGTTGCTGATAGATTGAAAAATAGCAATTTATTAGAAAAAGGTCATTTGACGCTCTTCAAGCATACTACTATACTAAAAGCATGAGAAGCTGAGGTCAAGAGCGGGAACGTTACGGGCATTCAAATTATCAGTACGGTGGACAGGAAAGGAAGACGAACATGAAGGCATTGGGGTACATTAACGGACGTATTGTGGAATTAGATCAAGAAGTAGTATTGTTGGAAGACAGGGGCTATCAATTTGGCGATGGCGTATATGAAGTGACCAAAGTTCACGAAGGACGATTAATTGCCTTTGAAGCGCATATGTTTCGCTTATATCGTTCGCTGCGGGAACTGCGTATTCCAGTCACCTATACGATAGAAGAATTCAAAGAAATGCACGATCAGCTAATACAAGAAAGCGGCATAACTGATGGAGCGATCTATTTGCAGCTTACCCGAGGAGCGGCGCCGCGGAGCCATGCTTTTCCCAAGCAGAGCTGCCCGGTTCTTACGATGACCATTCGCCCGCAAGGGCCAGTGACAACGGATTTGAATCTGCAAGGAGTTTCTGCGCTGGTATTGGATGACATCCGGTGGCTGCGTTGCGATATTAAGTCTTTAAACCTGCTGCCGAACATCCTTGGTAAACAGGAAGCGAAAGAGGCTGGCTGCTATGAAGCGGTGCTGGTGCGAGACGGCAAAATTACCGAAGGGACGTCAAGCAACTGTTTTGTTGTTAAAGACGAGGTGCTATGGACGCATCCTTTAAATAACTTGATTTTACCTGGCATTACTCGGCAGATTGTCTTGGATCGCATTGCCAAACCCTTAGGCCTGGCAATTTTAGAGAAAGCCGTTACTCCTGAGTTTGCCTATGGGGCGGATGAAGTGTTTTTAACGGGAACCAGCACAGAAGTGATGCCTGTGGTGAAGTTAGGGCGGGAGACGATCGGCAATGGCAAACCGGGACCGGTAACCTTGCGTCTGCTGGAAGAATACCGGAAACTGCTTCGCGAAGGAATTTAATGTGGCGGTTGACGCGGGCAACCAGGGGATGATAGGATAAGAGGCAAAGAATGATGAGGAGGAAACAGTGCCTGTGAATCAGACGTGGTTAATCGTATTTGCCCTGCTAATGGGCGGCAGCTTAGTAAAAATGCTGCTGGTGCATCCTTTAATTTGGGTGGGCATTGATTTGGTGATTCTTGGCGCCGCATATCAGGTGCTGAAACGGAATCCTCTGGTGAATGTGCCTCATAGCATGAAGCTTTTGGGTGCATTAACGGCGATCAATGTAGTTGTGGACTTGGGAATTTTAGAAGCTTGGATGGGGAATTTTGCCGTATTGGGTTTAGTGGGCTGGATGATATACCGCAGCCGCAACGGCGGTGGCGGAGGCTCGGCGCGGCGTCAGCAGCGGCATAAATGGAATAAGTAATATTTGCGTCAATGACGGCCGCGCTTATAAAAGTGCGGCCGTTCTTTGTAGGAGGTGGAGCGGTGCGTCGCGCTTGGGGCTTGGAATTGGCTTTGTGGATGGTTGTGCTCATTTGGGCGGGAAATTATATTGTAGGGAAAATAGGCATGCGTGAGTTTTTGCCGCAGATTTTTACTTGTTTGCGTTTTGCTATTGCGACACCGCTGATGTATCTTGTCTTGTTCTGGCGTGAAGGCAAGCTATCCTTTGGGCAGGTTCCTTGGGGGCGATGTCTTTTGGTGGGAGCGGTGGGAGTTGCTATCTATCAGACACTGTTTATTGCCGCCTTAAAATATACGACGGCGACTACGGTGGCTTTGATGCTAGGCCTGTCTCCTATTTCAACGGCCTTTGTGGCGGCTTTTCTGGGGTATGAACGATTGAGAAGGCAGATGGTGGCCGGCTGTTTGCTGGCTCTTGTGGGCCTTATCTTTGTTTTAGGAGCCGCCGGCGGCAGTTGGGGGTTCCGGGAAGAAACTCTTTTTGGTGATATGCTAGCCTTGGCGGCAGGGGTGCTGTGGGGCGTTTATCCGGTGCTTATGCTGCCCATAGTGCAGCGAGGCTCCGGCTTATGGGCAACCTGTCATACTTCCTTAGCGGGGACCTTGTTGTTGCTTGCGGCGACAGCTGGGGACTTATGGTTGTTTCCGTGGGAAACGGTCAGTTTGGCCGGTTGGGGAGCTCTTTTATATGCAGCTATTCCCGTGACGGTGATTAGCTTGCTTTTGTGGTATTATGGGATTGAGCGACTGGGATCGAACCAGGTGATGGTTTATATGTACTTAGTGACGCCGCTGGCTTTGCTTCTTGCGGTGTGGCTGCTGGGTGAGCAGCTGAACTGGCTGCAGGGGCTGGGGGCCGTGTTGGTTTTGGCCGGCGTCTTTTTGGCTAAGCGACAGACTTGATTTGTTTTGCGAAGACTAGCGATGCGGCGGTTGGGCAAGCAGTCCTTGCCCATGCAGCTGCAGCCAGTTGCGGCGGGCGAGGCCGTCCGGCAAGTGCTGCTGTAATTCTTCCCAGAAGAGGCGGGAATGGTTGGGAATGTGTATATGGCATAGTTCATGCACTACTACGTATTCAATAATCGGCAAAGGAGCCAGAATGAGACGCCAATTGAGATTGACGTTTCTTTTGCTGGAACAGCTGCCCCAACGGGTGCGCTGTTCGCGGATGCTCAGGCGTTGCACGGAAACTCCCAGACGGGCGCTCCAGTGCTGGATGAGTTTGGTGAAATAAGTTTGCGCTTCTTGATAGTACCAATGTCGTAAGTGAAGGTTTCTTGACTCCGGAGAAGCAGGCTTTACTTTTAGAACAGGAGCGTCCAGAAAAACGGGAGTGTTGTGCGGCAATTGCTCTGTTTCCTGTAAACGATACCAACTGCCTAGGAAAAGGCGGCAGTCGGTCTGTTGCTGCGCTTGGCGGGCGGCTAGCTGCTGGGACAGCCAATCCTGCTGATTTTCCAGCACTTGGCGCAGGCGGTCGGTTGAACAGTGCCAGGGCAAAGTAACGCTCAGCGCGCCGTCAGGCAGCAGGCGTAAGCAAATGTGCTTGCATCCGGCGCGACGTGAGATTCGCAAAGAGAGATTCTGGTGTTCTAACAGCCATTGTTTCATTATAAAACCTCCTAGAAAAAGCTGCGAAAGGATATGTGCGATGAAGAAAACGGAGAATTCTTGGGGACCGCTGACAAAACGGAAAATTTCCTGGCGCCGGGTCGTGGCGATTCTCATTGGGTCGTTTCTTTGCGGGGCCTCGCTAAATTTATTTGTACTGCCTTTTCATATGCTCAGCGGAGGCGTCAGCGGCATTGCCATTATTTTATATTATTTGCTGGGGACCCCGGTAGGCCTGGCTATCGGTATTATGAATGTGCCTCTTTTGTACGCAGCGTATCGCTGGCTTTCCAAGGACTTTTTTTACAGCACCTTGGCGGGCATTATTGTATTTATGGCGGCTGTGGATGTCACCGGCTTTTTGCAGCAGCACAGTCCTACTAAGGATATTTTTTTAGCTTCCTTATATGGAGGCGTTTTTGGCGGCCTCGGTTTGGGCATGGTGTTTCGCGCCGGCGCTTCTACGGGAGGCACTGATGTAGTGGGGATGATTGCCAAAAAACGTTATGGTATGGAAATCGGCACGGCGGCATTTGCTGTCAATGTTGTGGTCGTAGCCTGCGGGGCGTTTTTGTTCGGCTTGGAAATTGGCATGTATACGCTGATTTCCATGTTTGTAGGCAGTACGGTAGTAGATAAGGTTATTGAAGGTTTTAACCGGCGGAAGGTACTGCTCATCATTTCACAAGAGCGCGAACAGATTGCCAAACGTATTTTAGAAGAACTGGGCAGGGGCGCCACTTTTTTGCAGGCGAGAGGTGCGTATACCAGCGAAAGCAAGGATGTGCTCATGGTAGTCATTTCCCGGGCGCAGATTGCTCATGTGAAGCGCTTTGTGGACGAAGCGGACCAGGGCGCCTTCTTTATGGTCATTGATACGGCGGAAGTCATCGGCCGCGGCTTTAAGCGCCCTGGGGCGCTTTGAACAATAGAGGGACGGAACATAGAGGAAAGCCAGAGAGGACGGGAAACGAACAAGAGTCGAGGGAGTCAAGGGAGGGTACGAATGAGGGCTACGGGGTGCGAGTTTTAATTTAAACCTTTTCGCGTGTTTCGCGGTTCGTTATTTCTGATTATAAATAAAAAAAGAACCCTTGATTTAAGGGTTCTTTTACTTTTGAAGTTTGGTGCCGGAGAAGGGACTTGAACCCCCACGGGACGAACCCGGATGATTTTGAGTCATCTGCGTCTGCCATTCCGCCACTCCGGCACTGCTTGGCACAGGTGTAATAATATCATCTCTTTGTAGGGTTGTCAACACTCGAAATGCAAATTCTTGCAGAGGGTGTTATAAGGATGCTATAATCGATTAGCGACATCAATAAACCTAATAATGAGTTAGGGCAGGACCGGACTATAGCGGACTTGCATTCAGTTTTAGAAAAGAGGAGCTTGGAATGGACACAAAGAACATTCGCAATTTTTCGATCATCGCTCATATTGATCATGGTAAGTCCACTCTGGCGGATCGCCTGCTTGAATATACCGGCGCGCTTTCGGCGCGGGAGATGGAAGAGCAGGTGCTCGACCAGATGGAACTGGAACGTGAGCGAGGCATCACCATAAAATCACAGGCTGTGCGTATTGCGTACACGGCCGAAGACGGGCAGACGTATATGCTGCATCTGATTGATACTCCTGGACATGTGGATTTTACGTATGAAGTATCCCGCAGCCTGGCTGCCTGCGAAGGCGCCTTGCTGGTAATTGACGCGGCGCAAGGCATTGAAGCGCAGACGCTGGCCAATGTATATTTGGCTCTGGAAAACAATTTGGAAATTATTCCGGTCATCAATAAGATTGATTTGCCCAGCGCCGATCCGGAACGAGTTAAGCAGGAAATCGAAGACATTATCGGCATTGACGCGTCAGAGGCCATCTTAGTCAGCGCCAAAACCGGCATCGGCATTCCTGAAGTATTGGAAGCCGTAGTAAAGAGAGTGCCGGCGCCCGCTGGCAAAGTGACGGAACCGCTGCAAGCGCTAATCTTTGATTCGCATTTTGACGCCTACAAAGGAGTCATTGCCTATGTGCGCGTCATGAACGGACGCATGGCTCCCGGTATGAAACTGCGTATGATGGCAACGGACAAGGTCTTTGAAGCTACTGAAGTTGGCGTGTTTCGTCCGGTGCCTACGAATGTTTCGGAACTGATAGCAGGGCAGGTTGGCTATGTGGCAGGAAGCATTAAAAACGTTAAAGATGTGCGCGTGGGCGACACCGTAACCGATGCGGCGCGCCCGACAACACAGGCGCTCGAAGGATACCGGAAAATTACGCCGATGGTGTACTGCGGCTTGTATCCGGTGGAATCGTCGGAATACGATTCGTTGCGGGATGCTTTGGAAAAACTGCAGCTTAACGATGCGGCGCTGGTTTTTGAGCCGGAAACTTCTGTGGCTCTTGGGTTTGGCTTTCGTTGCGGTTTCTTGGGATTGCTGCATATGGATGTTGTACAAGAGAGGCTGGAGCGTGAATATGGGATTGTCCTGATTACTACGGCGCCTAGCGTTATTTATCATGTATATAAGACAGATGGTGAAAAGCTGGAGATTGACAATCCGTCCAAGCTGCCTACGCCGCAGGAAATTGAACATATTGAAGAGCCTTATGTAAAAGCAACGGTCATCGTTCCAAATGAGTTTGTGGGTGCGGTGATGGAATTGTCCCAAGAAAAAAGGGGCGAATTTAAAGACATGAAATATCTCGATACCACAAGGGTGCTGTTGACCTATCATTTGCCTTTGAGCGAGATTATTTACGATTACTTTGATCGCCTGAAATCATCTACGCGCGGCTATGCTTCGCTGGATTATGAATTGTCCGATTACCAGGCCTCGGAGCTGGTCAAGCTGGACATTCTTTTGAACAATGATCCTGTAGACGCCTTGTCTGTGATTGTGCATCGGGATAAGGCTGTTCATCGGGGGCGTATCTTGGTTGAGAAGCTGCGGGGCATTATCCCACGGCAGATGTTTGAAATTCCCGTTCAGGCGGCTATTGGCACCAAAGTAATTGCCAGGGAAACAGTGCGCGCCATGCGAAAGGACGTACTGGCCAAGTGTTATGGCGGCGATATTAGCCGTAAGCGCAAATTGCTGGAAAAACAAAAAGAAGGCAAAAAGCGCATGAAACAGGTGGGGAACGTAGAAGTTCCGCAAGAAGCCTTCATGGCTATTTTAAAGATTGACTGAGTTGTTTTGAATACTGAAGCGGGCTGCCTCAAGAGCGATTGAGGCGGCCCTCTTTCTGGTTTTCCGGAGGGTGAGATTATGGGACCATTAGGCTTATATGTACATATTCCTTTTTGTCGGCAGAAATGCTCTTATTGCGATTTTCCGTCCCAGCCAGGGAACTCTTTGCTGCAAGAACAGTATGTAGAAGCATTGTGCGAAGAAATTGCCTGGCAAGGGAGCCGGTTGGGAAAAGCGCCGGTCGATACGGTTTTTTTGGGCGGCGGTACGCCGACCATCATCGGCGCTGAGGCGCTAGTGCGTGTGCTGCAGCAACTGCGGCAATGGTTTTTGGTACTTCCAGAAGCGGAGATATCCCTGGAAGCTAATCCGGGAACGGTTTCCGGTGAAGATCTAAGGCAGTTGCGTGCGGCAGGCTTTAATCGTCTTAGCCTGGGAGTGCAATCCTTTGACGATGCATTGCTGCGCAATTGCGGCCGCATTCATGACGGTGCGGCTGCTGCGGCGGCCTTGGAGGCTGCCAGGCGGGCCGGCTTTGAGAATTGCAATGTGGACTTGATGACCGGACTGCCAGGGCAGACGTTGGCGTTGCTGCAGCAAAGCGTACGTCAGGCGGCGGATTTTGCGGTAGAACATCTATCTATTTATGCTTTAAAAATAGAAGAAGGTACGCTTTTTGCCAGCCTGGAAGAAGAGGGAGCGTTAGCCCTGCCGGCAGAAGACGAAACAGCCGCTATGGACAACTGGCTGGAAGGATGGCTGCCGGCTCACGGGTATAAAAGGTACGAAATATCGAATTATGCGCAAAAAAAGCGCGCTTGTCGACACAATCTTCGCTACTGGCGTTTTCGTCCGTATTTAGGGCTGGGAGCGGCGGCGCATTCCTTCCTGGAAGGGCGGCGCTGGGAAGGCTGTTTTCCCCTGGAACGGTATTTGTCTTTAACGCCTCAGCAACGCTGGGAGCGTGGAAAGCAGCCTGCGCTGACACTGGCGCAGCAGCAGGAAGAGTTTTGTTTTTTGGCGCTGCGCACTAGGGGCGGTATTTCTCATCGTCAATTTAGAGCGAACTTTGGCGTGGAGCTCTGGCAGCGCTACGCTTTTGTGTTGGAGCAACTATTAGTAGAAGGTCTTGTGGAAAAACAAAGGGGACGGACCTGTCTTACTTCCTTAGGTATGCGTTTTGGCAATCGCGCCTTTGCGGCCTTTTTGGAAACGGAATCTGGCAGCAAGTCTGACGAAAAATGAAGCAAAATACTGGATTCGATTGACTTAGACATATTGACATTTTAGGAGGAGAGTGGTATGTTTTTTATAGATGTTAGCACTCCTTAGAGAAGAGTGCTAACAATGGAGGTGGATGACATGCTTGATGAACGAAAACGTCGTATTTTGCAAGCGATTGTCGATGATTATGTATCCACCGCAGAACCGGTTGGCTCCAGGACGATTGCTCGTAAATACGATCTTGGTGTCAGCCCTGCGACGATTCGGAACGAAATGGCGGATTTAGAAGTGTTGGGCTACTTGGAACAGCTTCACACGTCTTCCGGGCGGATTCCTTCGGCCAAAGGCTATCGGTTTTACGTGGATGCCTTGCTGTCTCCGACACAGATGTCGGAAAAGGAAATTTCCTTGATTCGCAATTGGTATCAGGCCAAGGTGCGGCGTTTGGATGAGGTGTTTCAGACAACCGCCAAGATTCTTTCGCGGATGACAGGCAATGTTTCTTTGGTGCTGGCGCCGCAGGCAAGTCCCAGCTCTTTTAAGTATTTGCAATTTCTGCCGTTTGATGAAAACAAAGTGCTGCTGGTGGTTGTTTCCGACAGCGGCGCTGTTGAAAATAAGCTGTTGCCATTGCCAAGGGGCACAACCTTGGAGGAGATGCAGCTTATTGCCGAGAAACTGAACAATCGTTTGGCGGGGATTCCTTTTCGGAATTTCCGGGGGCGTATGTTTCAGGATGTCCGCGACAGTATTTTAGGCGAGGCGCGTGAGTTTGAAGAAGCGCTGGCTATTTTGGCGGATACCCTAAGCAGTCGGCATCAAGAAAGGGTATACCTCGGCGGCGCTACACAGATGCTGAATCAGCCGGAATTCAAGGATATGGAGAAATTCAAACGTCTGTTGAATATGCTGGAAGAAGAGCGCTTGCTGTATGATATTTTAGAAGCGCCTAGCGACGACGGTGTTGTGGTGACCATTGGCAGGGAAAATAAATTCAGCGGCATTCAAGACTGCAGTATGGTGCGGGCCACGTATTGTTTGGGCGGCGAAGTCGTAGGAACTATTGCCGTACTCGGGCCGACGCGTATGGATTATGCCAAAATCATGGCAACTTTGGAATTTATGAACCACAATCTTAGTGAAATCTTGAAGCACTATAAGCTGTGATTTTAAGAGGGAGGCGTAGTCTGTGAGTCGAAAGCAAGGCGGAGGCGCTGATGCCGATAGCGCATTAGCGGCGTTGATGACCAATGCTGAAGCGGTGCGAGCCATCACTTCGGCGGTAGAAGGAACCATAGGCCCCAAGGGGCTTGATACCATGCTGGTAGATCGTTTCGGCGAGGTCATTATTACTAATGACGGCGTTACGATTTTAGAAAAGATGGATATTAATCATCCGGCTGCGAAAATGCTGATTCATGCGGCGAGAGCGCAAAAGGACGAAGTCGGAGACGGCACGACTACGGCGACGATCATGGCTGGGGCTCTTGTAGCCGAAGGGCTGACGCAGGTGCTGCGCGGCGTGCCAGTAGCCCGGGTAATTGAGGGCATTCGCTTTGGAATTGACGAAGCGGCCAGACAGTTGAAGGCTCGCGCTATTACCATTGATGATGTGCAGGCGGAATGCCTTTTTGATGTGGCGCGCATTGCCGGCCGGGCCTATGCGGATATTGCCCAGCTGGTAGTGGAAGCGGCGCGCTTAATCGGGCGAGGCAAATTGAAAGAAGCTCACTTTAAGCTTTCCGATACGGTTTTAGCTCAGGAAGGCGCGGAAAATGAAGTGTTTCTCGGTGTTATCATTGAAAAAGAACGCTTGAATCAAGATATGCCTTTGTCGATGGATGACGCCAAAGTAATGGTGCTGGATGATGCCTTGGCGCCGGAAGAGTTGGGCGAAGAAGCCTTGGGGACGGAAGCCGGGTTTAAGCGCTATCTGGAACTGCAAGAAGAGTTTCGGCAGAATATAGCGAAGCTGGTGGAAATGGACATTCAAGTGGTCCTGACAGACCGAGCTGTTGATTCGGCGGCGGAAGAAGCCTTTACCGACGCAGGCATGTTTGTAGTCAGCCAAGTAAATGCCACAGATTTGCGCCGCGTGGCGGAACATACCGGCGCGCGTATGATGAAGCGGACTGCCTTGAAAAAGGAAAAAGCCGAACTGCAGCGCTATCTTGGCAAAGTACAGCGTGTATATGCGGAAGAAAAACTGGGACATATTCGCATGTTGGGAGGCGCTGGCAAGCCGATGGCGACCATTTTGGTAGGCGCCGCTACGGCGGAAGTGGTTGGCGAGCGGGAACGCATTGCCAAGGACGCCGCTTCGAGCGTGCAGGCTGCTGTAAAAAGCGGCTATCTTCCGGGAGGCGGGGCTGCGGAAATTGCGGTTGCCCGCGAACTGGAACGTCATAGAGACCGCATGAAGGGTATGGCTGCTTATGGCCTGGATTGCGTGACGGCTGCGCTGAAGCGGCCGCTGGCGCAGATTGTGGATAATGCCGGCTTCAATCCGCTGGAAAAAGTGGAGGAAGTGTTAACGGCGCAAGCATCCCAAAGCCAGGAGGTGCTGGGCATCGACTGTGAAAGCGGCGCTGTGGCGGATATGCTGCAGGCGGGGATCATGGACCCGCTGGAAGTCAAGCTGCATGCATTGAAAGCAGCTGGGGAAGTGGCGGTAGCCATTTTGCGTATTGACACGATTATTCGAAAGCGTGATGAAAATGGCGCTCCTCAACAAGGTATGGAAGAAGGCCTGCCTGATTTTTGAGAAAGTAAAATGCAAAGAGGTGGAAAGAGTGGCCAATAACCACGAAGATCTAGAAAACAAAGAAAATCAAGACGTCTCTGCGCAGGAAAGCTGCCAAGAAGCCGAAGCGGATCAAGCTGTGACGGTCGAAGCAGTCCAGGCGGAGAAGGAACAGCTTTTGGCGGAAGCTGAAGATCGTTATAAGCGTCTTTATGCGGATTTTGACAATTTCCGTCGTCGTTCGCGGCAGGAAAAAGAAGAGCTATCGAATGTAGTGGCGCAGAATCTAATTTTAGAACTGCTGCCAGTGCTGGATAATTTTGAACGCGCCTTGAGCAGCCTGAGTGAAGAAGAAGCCGCAGGCCTAGGCTCCGGCGTCTCCATGATTTACCGTCAGCTTTTTGGCGCTCTTGAAAAGGCGGGCCTTAGCGTAGTAGAGGCTGAAGGTAAAGAGTTTGATCCTCAGTACCATGAAGCGGTACTACGGGTGGAAGACTCTGAACAAGAGGAAGGTACGATTGTTCAAGAACTGCAAAAAGGCTATAGCGTAAAAGGCAAAGTCATCCGTCCCAGTATGGTTAAGGTAGTTGGTTAAGCAATTGTATAATGTTGGCTGGCAGCTTGAATTTGGCTGTTGGCGTGAAGCGAAATAAGGAGGAATTGAAACATGGCAAAAGTAATTGGTATTGACTTAGGTACAACAAACTCTGTTGTTTCGGTAATGGAAGGCGGCGAGGCGACAGTAATCGCCAATGCAGAGGGAAGTCGTCTGACTCCTTCCGTAGTGGGTTTTTCCAAAACCGGCGAACGTTTGGTGGGACAACTTGCTAAGCGCCAGGCGGTTTCAAACCCCGATGGTACCATCAGCTCCGTAAAACGTCATATGGGTACTGACTGGAAAGTGTCGATTGAGGACAAGGCCTATACGCCGCAACAAATTTCGGCGATGATTCTGCAAAAATTGAAGGCTGATGCCGAAGCTTACTTGGGAGAAACGGTGACCCAGGCGGTTATTACCGTACCGGCGTATTTCAGCGACTCTCAGCGTCAGGCTACCAAAGACGCTGGCACTATTGCAGGTCTGGAAGTACTGCGTATTATCAACGAGCCTACTGCCGCAGCGTTGGCTTATGGCATGGACAAGGGCGAAGACCACACGATTCTAGTATTCGACCTGGGCGGCGGCACTTTTGACGTATCCGTGCTGGAACTGGGCGAAGGCGTGTTTGAAGTAAAAGCTACCCATGGTAACAACCGTTTAGGCGGCGACGATTTCGACGAGCGTATCGAAAAATATCTGGCTCAAGAGTTCAAAAAAGAAACAGGCATTGATCTTTCGCAGGATCGCATGGCGGTGCAGCGTTTGCGCGAGGCGGCGGAAAAAGCGAAAATCGAATTGTCCGGCGTGTTGACGACCAATATCAATCTGCCTTTCATTACCGCGGACCAAGCTGGTCCCAAGCACTTGGACATTAATTTGACCCGGGCTAAGTTTGAAGAGCTCACAAGCGATCTGGTGGAATCCACTATGGGCCCCACTCGTCAAGCTTTGGCCGACGCGGGTCTGAATGTAAGCGAAATTGACAAGGTGATCTTGGTTGGCGGTTCCACCCGTATTCCTGCCGTTCAAGAAGCTATCAAAAAATTCTTGGGCAAAGAGCCTTTCCGCGGCGTGAACCCGGACGAGTGCGTAGCCGTAGGCGCTGCTATTCAAGCGGGCGTGTTGGCAGGGGAAGTAAAAGACGTGCTGCTGCTGGACGTAACGCCCTTGTCTCTGGGTATCGAAACTCTTGGAGGCGTTTTCACCAAGATTATCGAGCGCAACACGACGATTCCTACGAAAAAAAGCCAGGTTTTCTCCACAGCGGCTGACAATCAGCCTTCTGTAGAAATTCATGTACTCCAAGGCGAACGCGAAATGGCTTCGTACAATAAAACGCTGGGCCGCTTCCAATTGGGCGATATTCCTGCGGCTCCCCGCGGCGTACCGCAAATCGAAGTTACCTTTGATATCGACGCTAACGGCATCGTGCATGTGTCGGCAAAAGATCTCGGCACAGGCAAAGAGCAGAAGATTACCATTACCGCTTCTACCGGCGTCAACAAAGACGACATCGAGCGCATGGTGAAAGAAGCTGAAGCCCATGCGGCAGAGGACAAACAGCGCCGTGAAGAAGTAGAAGTGCGCAATCAGGCGGACAGCCTGGTCTATCAAGCCGAAAAGACAATTAAAGAAGCCGGCGACAAAGTGGACAAGGCCTTGGCGGAAAAAGTACAGGCAGCCGCTGACAAGTTGAAAGAAACCTTGAAAAGTGGTACGCTGGAGCAGATTAAAGCCGATACGGAAGAGCTGACGAAGCCGCTGCATGAACTTGCAGGAGCTTTGTATCAGCAGCAACAGCCGCAGGAAGGCGCTGCAGGCGCTCAACAGGCTGGCGGAGCCGGCAAGAAACAGGACGACAATGTTGTAGATGCCGACTTTAAAGTGGTTGACGAAGATAAAAAATAATCCAAAGCTAGGATGGTGACACGTGGCAAAACGCGATTATTATGAGGTGCTTGGCGTAAACAAGTCCGCCTCGGAAGAAGAATTAAAAAAAGCGTATCGCAAGCTGGCACGCAAGTACCATCCTGACGTCAACCGTGACGATCCGAAAGAAGCGGAAGAGAAGTTCAAGGAAATCAACGAGGCGTACGAAGTATTGTCAGATGCCAATAAGCGTGCGCGTTATGATCAGCTTGGACATGCCGCCTTTGACCCCGGGGCCGGCGGCCCCGGGGCGGGTGGTTTTCAGGGAGACTTTGGCGGCTTCTCTGATATTTTCGATATGTTTTTCGGACAGTCCGGTTTTGGCGGCAGGAGGCCCCAGCACGGACCGGAACAGGGCGCCGACCTGCGCTACGATCTGGAAATTACTTTTGAACAGGCTGCCTTTGGGCATGAAGTGGAAATTGAAGTGCCTCGTACGGAAGAATGCGGGACCTGCCATGGCAGCGGCGCAGCGCCGGGAACAAAAGCAGAAACCTGTTCTAAGTGCAAAGGGACCGGCCAGGTTCAATACGTACAGAATACTCCCTTCGGGCGTATGGTCAATGTGGGCGCCTGCGATCAATGTCGAGGCGTCGGCAAGATCATTGAGAAGCCCTGCCATGTCTGCCGCGGAACCGGTACGGTTCGCGGGCGGCATAAGATTCAGGTAACCATTCCTAAGGGCGTAGATAACGGTTCGCGCCTGCGGGTGTCTGGTAAAGGCGAAGCTGGTACGCGCGGCGGCCCGGCTGGCGACTTGTACGTCTATTTGTTCATCAAAGAACACACTCTTTTTACGCGCGAAGGATACGATGTGCTCTGCGAAGTACCGATCAGCTTTGTGCAAGCAACCTTGGGAGCGGAAGTAGACGTACCAACACTGGATGGAAAAGTCAAATTGACGGTTCCAGAAGGCACTCAATCCGGTACGGTGTTCCGGCTGCGTGAAAAAGGCGTGCCGCGTTTGCATGGCCGCGGTCGAGGCGATCAGCATGTGCGGGTGAAGGTGATAACGCCGCAAAAACTTAATGATAAGCAAAAAGAGTTACTGCGGGAGTTTGCCGTTGCTGGCGGTGACCAGGTATACGGCGAAGAAAAAAGTTGGTTCAAAAAGATGAAGGATGTATTCGGCGGTTGATTCCTGTTTTGGTGCAGGTAGTCGCTGGCTGCCATTTTGCAAAGACACGGTCTTGCCCAGGAGGTTTCAAAAAAGTCCTTGGGAAACGAAGACGTGTCTTTGCCTTTTATGGCTTTTTTAAAGAAAGCGAGGTCGTATAACTATGAAATGGACAGAAATAAGCATTGCCACGACACATGAGGCTACGGAGGCGGTGGCCAATATTTTTCACGACCTCGGAGCAAGCGGCGTCGTCATTGAAGATCCGGAACTGATTAATTCATACCGGCGTTCCGGTACCTGGGACTATTGCGAGCTTCCGGAGCAGGAAGATGTGGAGACCGTTGTGGTTAAAGCCTATTTGCCTGTTGATGAGGAGCTGGAGGAGAAGTTGCGTTGCTTTGAACGACGGGTTAATGAATTAGCGCAGCATAATTTGGATAAAGGTCGAGGCACGATTGCCTACAAGGAAATCCAAGAAGAAGATTGGGCTACTTCTTGGAAGGAATATTTTCATCCTGTCAAAATTGGCGAGAGAATCGTTATAAAGCCCTCTTGGGAAAGCTATCAACCGTTGCCGGAGGAATTGGTCATTGAGCTGGACCCCGGCATGGCTTTTGGCACCGGCACGCATCATACGACCATGCTTTGCTGTCGGGCCCTCGAAGAAGTAGTGATTCCTGGTCAGGTTATTTTTGATGTGGGAACCGGCTCCGGCATTTTGGCGGTAGCGGCTGCTAAACTGGGAGCCGCCACTGTTCGCGCCGTAGATTTGGACAGTGTAGCGGTGCGGGTGGCTAAGGAAAACGTAGTCATGAATCATGTAGAAGACTGCGTAGAAGTGCGCGAAGGCGACTTGCTGACCGGTTTTAGCGGCCAAGCCGACGTAGTAGTGGCCAATATTATAGCGGATGTGATTATACGTCTGCTGCCGGATATCCCAGGGCGTTTGCGCGAGGGCGGCGCCTTTATTGGCAGCGGTATTATCTCTGAACGCCTGCCGGATGTAACGGCGGTTTTAAGGGAGCAGGGGCTAAGCGTGGAAAAGGTAATGGAAGAAGGCGGCTGGGTAGCGATCATTGCCAGAAAAGGCGGCGCATAAGGTGAGACGGTTTTTCGTGCGTTCTCTGGATGACGCTGAGTTGACAGGGACGGAGGCGTTGCATGCGGCAAAAGTGCTGCGGCTGCAGCCAGGTGCGGTCATTGCGGTTTGCGACGCAGCGGGGCGCAGCGCAGAAGCCGAAGTGACAGCTGTATCCGAGGAACGGGTTACGCTACAGGTGCTCCGCCTGCTAGAGGAAACCGCAGAAGCAGAGCTTGGACTGCATATTTTGCAAGGCTTGGCTAAAGGCGAGAAAATGGAATGGGTGCTGCAAAAAACGGTTGAATTGGGTTGCCGATTTTTTGCGCCTATAGCCGCTGAACGCACTGTGTTGCGTCTTGATGCTAAAAAGGCTGCAGTAAAACAGGAGCGCTGGGAACGCATTGCCATGGAAGCGGCTAAACAGTGCAAACGCAGTCGCATTCCAGAGGTAAAGCCGGTGGCTTCGCTGGAAGCTGCCTTGGCAGCGCTGCCTGAGGGCGCGCTGCTTTTAGTCTTATACGAAGATGAGCAAAGCTTGGGCCTTAAGGAAGCGTTGGCGGCGCTGCAAGAGCGCCCGCAAGAAGTCGCTGTGCTTATCGGGCCGGAGGGAGGCCTAACACAGCGAGAGGTGGCTCTGGCTCGCCAATATGGCGCGTTGGTAGTGCGTATGGGACCGCGCATTTTGCGGACCGAGACGGCGGCGGTGGCTGCGGCTGCAGTTGTAATGTACGAGCTGGGAGATTTGGGAGGAACATCATGTCAAAAGTAGCCTTTATGACATTAGGCTGCAAAGTCAATCAGGCGGATACGGAAGCCATGCAGGGGCTGTTTGCCGCCCGGGGTTATGAAGTGGCGCCTTTTGATTCTGTGGCTGATGTATATGTATTAAACACCTGTTCGGTTACGCATTTGGGTGAAAGAAAATCACGCCAAGCTATTCGCCGGGCCATACGAACGAATCCGGAAGCGGTTGTGGCGGTTACCGGCTGCTATGCGCAAGTGGCGGCGGCGGAAGTGGCGGCTATTCCCGGTGTGGATCTTATCGTGGGCACTCAAGATCGTCAACGCATTGTTGATTTGGCGGAGCAGGCGGCCCGGGAAGGCGGACAAGTTCAGGCAGTCGGCGATATTATGGCGGCTAACGTTTTTGAAGATGTGCCTGTAGCGGAAGAAGCGCCCGGGCGGACGCGCGCTTTTTTGAAAATCCAGGAAGGGTGCGAAAATTACTGCACCTATTGTATTATTCCTTATGCCAGAGGACGGCTGCGGTCGCGTTCTTTGGAGAGCGTGCGCCGTGAAGCGGCCAAGTTGATTCGCCAAGGTTTTGCGGAGATTGTGCTGACTGGCATTCATTTAGGCGCTTACGGACGAGAATGGCAGGATGAAAATAGAACTTTGGCGGCAGCGGTCCGGGAAATTTTAGCCTTACCTGGGTTGGGACGCTTGCGTATTAGTTCCATGGAATCCATTGAAGTGGAGCCGGAATTGCTCCAATTAATGTGCCAGGATGGGCGACTGTGCCCGCATCTGCATTTGCCGTTGCAAGGGGGCGACAACCGCTTGCTGCAGAGGATGAACCGACATTATACCACAGAGGATTTTGCCGAGCAGGCGGCAGAAATTCGAGGCCTCCTGCCTGAGGTAGCTATTTCCACCGATATTATTGTTGGTTTTCCCGGGGAAACAGAAGAAATGTTTGCTAATTCGCTGACTTTTGTAGAGCGTCTTGGCTTTGCGAAGGTGCATGTGTTTCCGTACTCGCGTCGGGTCGGAACACCGGCGGCATCCTACGCGCAACAAGTGCCGGAGGATGTGAAAAAAGAGCGGGTGCAGAGGATGCAGGAAGTGGCGGCTAAAAGCGCTGCTTGCTTTGCGGCAGCGTTTGTCGGACGCACCATGGATGTTCTTTTTGAGCATCCGGGTTCTGACGGCAGGCCAACGGGGTTGACTGGTAATTATCTGCGGGTAAAGCTGCCGCCTCAGAAGGAGGACTTGGCAGGGCGTACGCTGAAGGTACGGCTTTTGGAGCTTCGTGAAGACTGGCTGGAAGGTAGTTTGAGCGAAACTTGAAGAATTTTCCTTGTTTTTCTTCTTGCAAAAGAAGGAAAATTAAGACAATAAACAGAATAATAATGAACTGTCATACATTGAGAGGAGGTGTTAAAATGTCACAGGATTGTATCTTTTGCAAAATAGCGCAAAAAGAAATTCCTTCTCAAATTGTGTATGAGGATGAACAGGTATTGGTTTTTCATGATATTCAACCGGCGGCGCCGGTTCATGTATTAGCCATTCCCAAACGCCATATCGATCATTTACTGGCCATTGAGGAAAGCGATGCTCCTCTATTGACGCACATGATGAAGGTGATTGGCAAAGTAGCGGCTTCTTTGGGTCTGGAGGAGAAGGGCTTTCGGGTGGTCAGCAATATTAAGGAAGATGGCGGTCAGACGGTGGGCCATTTGCATTGGCATATCCTCGGCGGCAGATCAATGCAGTGGCCGCCAGGCTAATCAGCCATTGACAACGGAACAAGTGGTCGTGTATAATAACGAGGTGTATTGTGAAGAAACATACACTCCCGTAACGGTCGGTGGAGGGGAGGGAGAATCGATGTCAGAAGTCAAGGTAGGAAAAAACGAAACCATTGATAGCGCACTCCGTAGATTCAAGCGTACCTGCCAGAAGGCCGGAACACTTGCTGAAGTGAGAAAACGCGAGCACTATGAAAAACCTAGCGTCCGTCGCAAGAAAAAATCCGAGGCTGCCCGCAAACGCCGCTACCATTAATTCGTCGTTTGGAGGTGCCTAAGATGTCGTTACAAGAACGATTAACTGAGGACGTAAAAACGGCCATGAAAGCGCGGGAAGCCGGCAAAAGCCGTCTGAGCGTGTTGCGCATGGTCAAGGCCAGCATTCGAAACATTGAAATTGATCGTAAGAAAGAATTGAACGATGAAGACGTTTTGGATGTATTGGCTAAAGAAGTGAAAATGCGCCGGGATTCCATGGAAGACTTCCGTAAAGGAAATCGGCCGGACTTGGTAGCTGCACTTGAGGAAGAAATTGCCATTTTGGCTGAATATCTTCCTGCGCAATTGAGCGAGGAAGAGGTTCGCGCGTTGGTAGACCAGGCAGTATCCCAAGCCCAGGCAACCACAGCAAAGGATATGGGAAAAGTTATGGCTATTCTCATGCCCCAAGTGAAAGGTAAAGCCGATGGGAAATTGGTAAATACGCTGGTGCGTGAACGACTCAATCAATAAGATAAACCCGGTACTTAGACGCACTAAGTACCGGGTTTTTTGCCAATTAGAGAAAGCAACGGCGTGTATGCGTGGAAAGGAGCTGTCCATGAAGCGGTATGTTTGCCTGTGCTTGTTTATGATAAGCTGTTTATTGTCTCCTATTTGTGAAGGAGCTGTTTCCTTGGTGCAAGTGCAGGGAGAAATTAACGGTGTACAGGCGGCCAAATTATCCCGAGCCATTGAAAACGCCGAGGCAACGGGGCAAGAGGCGGTTTTGCTGGAGATTGATACCTTTGGCGGGCAGGTAGATGCTGCCGTGCGCATGCGGGATCGCCTGTTGCGTTCGCAGGTACCTGTGTTTTGCTATGTGCAGCCTCGGGCCTGGTCGGCTGGAGCGTTGATCGCCTTGGCTTGCGATCGGATTTATATGGCTCCCGGGAGCAGCATTGGCGCGGCTGAACCCATTCCGGCTACAGAAAAGAATATTGCAGCCTTGAAAGCAGAATTTGCGGCAACCGCCGGACAGCGAAATCGCAATGTCCAGGCAGCGGCGGCGATGGTGGACAAAACCATGGGGTATGCGCCCTATGCAGCGCCTGGACAAATTTTAGCTCTTACCTCTCTGCAGGCTAAAGAAGCAGGCTTGGCGGACGGCGTGGCTGATAGCCGTGAAGAGGTATTGCGCTTGGGCGGCTTGGCTGGCAGCGCGGTTCAGCAAAGGCAGGAGCAGTGGCAGGATGGGTTGGCGGCTTTTTTGGCGCATCCCTTAGTAAAATCATTACTTGTTGCTGTTTTGTTTTTAGCGGTTATGACGGAAATTAAAACCGCTGGCACCGGTGTAGCCGGCTTGATAGGCCTTGGGGCGGCGGTTTTGCTTTTTGGCGAGCCATGGCTTGGCGGCAGTGGTCTTGGTTTAGAGACCTGGCTGTTTGCCGGCGGCGTTTTATGTATGTTGATAGAGATGGTTGTTCCAGGCTTTGGTGTTTTCGGCGTCTTGGGGATTGCCGGTATTCTGGGCGGAGTGTTTCTTGCGTTAGGTGGAGATGGCGCCGCAGTAGGCTGGATGGCTTTAAGCCTGCTTATAGCTTCAATTTTGTTCTGGTGGCTGCTGAAACGGCTGCCATCGAGTCCCTTGGGACGTCACCTGATCTTGGAGGATGCGGAAACAACGGCTGCAGGGTTTATGACGCAGACGGTGCGCCAAGAGCTGCTGGGGAAAACCGGTACAGTAGTGACGCCGCTGCACCTAGCCGGCACGGTTCGCCTGGAGGGCGAGCTTCTTGATGTCGTTTCAGAGGGAGAATATCTTCCTGCCGGCTGCAAAGTGGTTGTGAGTCAGTTGCGAGGCGCTACGATTGTCGTACGCAGATATCATGAAGAGGAGGAAGAAAAATGAGTGCATTATTTGGTTCGGTTTTTGTCTTGTTTGTAGCGGTTGTGGCTATTGCGGTATTCTTGCATTTTGTACCTTTGGGTTTGTGGATTTCCGCATTGGCGGCGGGGGTGCGTGTGGGAATTTTTACGCTGGTGGGCATGCGCTTGCGCCGAGTACCTCCGGCTAAGATTGTGATGCCTTTGATCAAAGCGAACAAAGCAGGATTGGAAGTAAATGTAAATCAGTTGGAGGCTCATTTTTTGGCCGGTGGCAATGTGGATCGGGTGGTGGATGCGCTTATTGCCGCGCAGAGAGCGCAAATTCCGTTGCCTTTTGAACGTTCGGCGGCCATTGACTTGGCTGGTCGGAATGTGCTGGAGGCCGTGCAAATGAGCGTTAACCCCCGGGTGTTGGAAACGCCGTTGGTGTCAGCGGTGGCGATGAACGGCATTGAATTGAAAATTAAAGCGCGCGTGACGGTGCGGGCCAATATCGACCGTTTGGTGGGCGGTGCTGGCGAGGCTACAGTGTTGGCGCGCGTAGGCGAAGGCATTGTAACTACTGTCGGTTCTTCTCATGACCATCGTGATGTGTTAGCCAATCCGGATCATATTTCTCGCACGGTACTTGGAAAAGGACTGGATGCCGGTACCGCCTTTGAGATCCTGTCCATTGATATCGCCGATGTGGATGTAGGACGAAACATCGGCGCTGAGCTGCAAACCGATCAAGCGGAAGCGGATAAGCGAATTGCCCAAGCGAAAGCGGAAGAACGCCGTGCGATGGCTGTGGCCAAAGAACAGGAAATGCGTGCTTATACTCAGGAAATGCAGGCTAAAGTCGTTGAGTCTCAGGCGGAAGTTCCCCAAGCACTGGCAGCGGCGCTGCGGGATGGGAAGCTAGGAGCGTTGGATTATTATAACTTGAGTAATCTCATGGCTGATACGAAAATGAGGGAATCCATCGGCAGCTTAGCTCCGGAAGCGGCGCATGACACGCCTTCGAGGCAAGGAGGCTGAGCCATGGAAGGCATTTGGTATTTGCTTTTGATTTTGGCGTTGTATTTGCTGCCGGAACTTTTGAAAAAGCTCCGGCAACAGCAGACGTCTCGCTATGAGTATCCACCGCCTCCTCCTTCGCTTCCTCCAACAGTGGAAATGGCCTCTAAGGAGGAAGATGAGGCCGAGACGGCGAAATTAAAAAAAGAATCTGAGTCTGCAAGACTGTCTTTACGGGAAACGGCAAGCGTTTCTCAACGGTTGTCTTCGCGGGCTATAGTGCAAGGCGTAATTTGGGCGGAGCTTTTAAAGCCGCCTTTAAGCAAGCGGCGGGGAGAAGTGGGACGGATAAGGCGAAGCTAGCCTAACCGTCTTGGAAGATGGCGCAGGAGGTTTTCTTTTTGGATTTGCATTGGACGTTTTCAAACATGCAGGAAGCGGTAGCGATTTTGGGACGGCAGGATGAGTTTTTACGTCTGTTTCGCGAACGCTTTGCGTGCCGGATTTTATCGCGAGGCGAGGAATTAAACGCCCACGGCGAGGAAGCGGAAGTATCTCGCCTGGAACAATTGCTGCAAGTGTTAGGGCAATTGTATCGTGAGGGGAATCCGGTTACAGAGCATGATATACAGTACAGTCTGCGCATGCTGGAAGCCGGTTCGGGCGAAGCGTTGCGGCAAATGTTTGCGGATAAGGTCGCTGTTACGGCGCGCGGCCGGCAGGTGAGGCCTAAAACCATTGGACAACGTATTTACTTGGAGGCCATTCGTCATCATGAGATTACCTTCGGTATCGGCCCTGCCGGTACAGGCAAGACCTATCTGGCGGTGGCGATGGCGGTGCACTTATTGAAGCAAAAGGTCGTAGAACGGATTATTCTTACCCGGCCGGCAGTGGAAGCGGGAGAAAAACTTGGTTTTTTGCCTGGTGACCTTCAAGATAAGGTAGATCCTTATTTGCGGCCCTTATATGATGCATTGTATGACTTGTTAGGCGTAGAAACGGTGCAACGGTATCTTGTGAAGCAGACCATTGAAATTGCGCCGCTGGCGTATATGCGGGGGCGAACTTTGGAAGACGCCTTTGTTATCCTAGATGAAGCGCAGAACACGACGCCGCAGCAAATGAAAATGTTCTTGACTCGTTTAGGCTTTGGGTCCAAGATGGTGGTGACTGGCGATATAACGCAGGTTGACTTGCCGCGCAGCATCGCATCCGGGTTACGGCAAGCCAAAAAGGTTGTCGAGGGATTGCAAGGAGTTGCCGTTGTGGAGCTTAACGAAGGCGATGTAGTGCGCCATGAACTAGTGGGGCGGATTATTAAAGCCTATGAGGTATTTGAAGAGCAGGGGCGGCAGGAGGAGCGAGGGATTTCCGAATGAGGGAGTACCTGAGGTATTGGCAGACAATATGGCTGGTGCTGACAGAAGGACGAAATAAGCCGCTGCTCTGGCGGCTGTCCATATGGTGCGCCACCTTTTTTTGCGTTTTTGCCTTGTTGGGCGCAGATTTTGCTGTGGATTCTATGTCTTTTCGTCCCGGCGACGTGAGTGATCGCGACGTGTTAGCGCCGCGCAGCATTTCCTATGTGGACGTGGTGAAAACGGAGCGCTTAGAGTCCGACGTATTAAATAGCGTGCCAACGGTGTATGACCTGGATGGAGAAGTGCTGCGCAAGGCGGAACGGCGCGTTACGGAGATTTTTGACGCGGCTCGGCTGGCTTTGCGGGAGACGAATGTTTCCAAACGGGAAGAACTGTTAAATAGCATGGCGACGTCTTCTTTGCCAAAGGAATTTTTGACGCGACTGGCGCGGGCTGATGTGGAGCTGTTGGAACAGGGAGAACAGGTGAGCAAGCAAGTGCTGCGCCTGATTTTACTGCGCGGCGTGCGTGAAGAGGAAGTGGAAGTCGTACGCAAGCAATTACCGTCGGAGACGGCTTTGCTTACGGAGAACGCGGCGGCAGCGTCTTTGGCCAACGAGACGGCGCGGCTTCTTATGGCGCCTAATTTCTTTCAGAACGCCAAAGAGACGGAACGGCGACGTCAGCAGGCGCTGGGAAGTGTCGAACCGGTACGTGAGACCATAAAGAAGGGGCAAATGCTTGTGCGCCGGGGTGATGTTATTACGCCGGAGCACATCCAGGCTATGCGCGAGTCCGGCCTTTACCATGATACAGACATGCGCAAAGGACAGTTTGCAGGTTTGGCGGTTCTTGCCGCTTTGGTTTTGGGATTGGGAACTTTTTTCCTTTATAAGTTTATCCCGACGGTGTATCAGGATCCTAAACGCATGCTTTTGCTGAGTCTTATTGTCACGGTTACGTTGTTTCTGGGAAAGCTGGCTCATTTGTATTCGGATTATGCGGCGCCATTGGCAGCGGGTGTTCTTTTGAGCACCGTGCTGTTGGGTGCTAAAACCGGTTTTATGATCAGCGTAGTGCTGGGAGCCTTGTTTGGCGTTATTGCCGGCTTCGATTTGCGGCCGGTACTCATGATCATCTTGGGAAGCTGGATGGGCGTATTTGCACTTTCTCGCATTGATCACGGCTACAGTTTGCCTCGTACAGGCATTTGGATGGCCTTGGTGCAGGCGGTGACAGTATTGGCCATCGGCCTGCTGGATGATTTGGCCCCTGGTTACATCGGCGTGCAGACGGTTATTGCCGTGACGAACGGAATTGCTTCGGCAGTGATCACAATCGGCTTGCTGCCCTATTTGGAGCAAACTTTCAGCATTACTACGCCGATCAAGCTTCTTGATTTTTCAAGGCCCAATCATCCCCTGCTGCAGCGGCTGCTGTTTGAAGCGCCGGGGACGTATCACCACAGCGTGCTAGTGGGGAATTTGGCGGAAATGGCAGCGGAACGCGTCGGTGCAGATCCGTTGCTTGTGCGTGTTGGCGCCTATTATCATGACGTAGGGAAGATTAAGAGGCCTTTCTTTTTTAGTGAAAATCAAGTCGAAGGGGAAAATCCTCATGACAAGCTGGCGCCTTCGCTGAGCACTCTTATTGTTACCTCTCATATTCGTGACGGCGTGGAGCTATGCAGGGAGTACGGCCTGCCGCAGGCCATTGTTGAGTTGATCGAGCAGCATCACGGCTCGATGCTTGTTTCCTACTTTTATCAGCGCGCCTGCAGTGAAGAGCATGGCGAATGTCTGGAAGAAGAGGATTTTCGCTATGAAGGGCCTAAGCCGCAGAGCAAGGAGGCGGCGCTGCTTATGCTGGCTGACGCTTGTGAGGCTTCGGTTCGCTCCTTGGGAAAGCCAAATCAAAATCGCATTGAGATGATGGTGCGAAAAATGATCAAAGAGCGTCTTCATGACGGGCAACTGGATGAATGTCCCTTGGCTTTTCGCGATTTGGAGGCCATTGGCGATGTATTTGTGCGAGTCTTGTCCAGCATGTTTTATACCCGAATTGAGTATCCGGATAATTTGAGGGATTTGGAGAGGCGGAAAGGGAAAAATGGAAATAGTCTTAAGCAACCGGCAGGAAAAGATGGCAGTGACCCCGGCGATGGAGGACACAGTGAGGAAGGTGCTGGGGAAAGCGGCAGAACTTTACGGGCTTAGTGAAGGCGTGGAGGTTGGCGTGACTTTTTTGGACGATGCTGCGATTCAAGAGCTTAATCGTGACTATCGCGACAAGGATCGGCCTACGGACGTGCTTTCTTTCGCTCTAAACGAAGGCGATGAACCGGAAATTGTCGATGCGCCGGAGGAAGAATTGTTGGGAGACATTCTGATTTCACTGGAAACAACAGCCAGGCAGGCGGAAGAATACGGACACACGTTAGAACGAGAACTGGCTTATTTGACAGTGCATGGCATGCTTCATTTGCTGGGGTATGATCATGAAGAGCCAGCGGACCAAGCGGAGATGCGCCTTGAGGAAGAAGCGGTCCTGGCGGCTCTGGACATTGTGCGAGGTCAGGAAGCATGAGTTCTGCAAGCCAGTGGCAGCCAGTGTTAGAGGCGGCTCTTGCAGTGAGGAGCCGAGCCTATGCGCCGTATTCTCATTTTGCTGTAGGCGCTGCGGTCCAGGCTAAAAGCGGCGCTATTTACAGCGGCTGCAATGTAGAAAATGCTTCTTATGGCTTAACTGTATGCGCCGAGCGTAACGCTTTGTTTCAGGCGATAGCGGCGGGAGAGCGTGAGTTCTCTATACTGGCGGTTGTGGCGGATACGCCGCAGCCAGTAGCGCCATGCGGCGCGTGTCGTCAGGTTATGGCGGAATTTGGAGTAGATATTATTGTGCTGGCGAATTTGGCCGGAGACGTCTCTGTCTACCGGTTGGAGGAATTGTTGCCAGCAGCATTTCAGGGGGGAAACGATAAAATATGAGTGATAAAAATTTTAAATCCGGTTTTGTAGCGGTTGTCGGACGGCCTAATGTAGGAAAATCTACCTTGATTAATAGCCTGATTGGACAAAAAGTTTTGATTATGTCGGATAAACCGCAAACAACGCGCAACAAGATTATGTGCGTGTTGACCCAAGAGGATGCGCAAATTCTTTTTGTTGATACGCCGGGAATTCATAAACCCAAGCACAAGCTGGGAGAATTAATGGTGCAGACGGCTCAGTCCACGTTGAAGGAAGTGGATGTGGTACTGATGGTGGCCGATGGTACGGCTTCTTTCGGTTCAGGTGAAGAGTATATTATAGAACAGCTGCGAGCTGTACGGACGCCGGTGATTTTGGCAATCAATAAAATTGACATGCTCAGTAAAGAAGCGATATTCCCGATTATCCGTCAATATCAGGAGCGCTTTGATTTTCAAGCCATTGTACCGATTTCAGCGCTGGAGCATATTCAGTTGGAGGCTCTGGTTGAAGAGATTAAAACCCATTTAGAGCCAGGACCGCAGTATTATCCGGAGGATATGATTACGGACCAGCCGGAACGCTTGGTGATTGCGGAAATGATCCGTGAAAAAGTGTTGCATTTAACACGTGAGGAAATTCCTCATGCCATTGCTGTGGAGATTGAGGAGATTAAAACAAGGCCTAATGAAGATCTTTATGTGCGTGCGGTTATTTACGTGGAGAGAGAATCTCAAAAAGGCATTGTCATTGGCGCTAAAGGGGGACTTCTGAAGGAAATCGGCCGTTTGGCTCGAGAAGATGTCCAAGGACTTTTAGGTTCTAAAGTGTATTTAGATTTATGGGTAAAGGTGAAGAAAGATTGGCGCAACCGCGATATGATGCTGCGCACGTTAGGATATAAGGGTGAGTAATACATGAAACGCATTTTCCGCTTTTCCATTTCCAAGTATTTTGTAAACGGACTCATTATTTTAGTTCCGGTTACAATCACTTTGACGGTGGTTTTGACTATTTTTAACTTTACGGAAACTTGGATTGGGAAAGTGCTGCCGATTAAGTTTCCTGGAATGGGCGTATTAGCGGTAGCGTTGCTGATAGTTTTAATGGGGTGGTTTTCGTCCAATTGGATTATGAAGGAAATCCTTCATTTTGGGGATCGGATGATTGCGTCCATTCCAGTTGTCAATTTTTTATATAAAAGCGTGCAGCAAGTATCCAAAGCCATGCTGGGATCTCAGCAGACGTTTCGGCAAGCGGTATTGGTGACGTATCCGGGAACGGAGGCCAAAGCCATCGGCTTTTTGGCCTCGCCCCTTTCGTCGGAACTAGCGGATGCGGTGGACGAAGAATCGGTATGCGTATATATACCCTTTAGTTTTAATATGACCGCCGGTCTGAACTTGATTGTAGCGCGCAAGGATGTTGTTTTTCTGGATGTGGCGCCGGAGAGCGCCCTGCAGTATGTTTTGACAGGCGGGGCCATTATGCCGAAAGGAACCACACCCAAGGTATAAGTTTTTTGTCGCAGGTTTTTTGATTAAAGCCGTTTATAGAGAAGACGGCGACCGTTAGGTCGGAGGAGAGATGCCTTATCGATTCGTCTCTATATAGTTTGGCAAAGGTACTGGCTGCCTTGTGTTTGGTCGCCATTAACGGTTTCTTTGTTGTAGCCGAATTTTCTTTAGTGCGGGTGCGCAAAACAAGGCTGGAAGAATTGGTGCATCAAGGAAATATTCGCGCTAAGCTGACGATGCGCATTGTTTCCGCCATTGACACCTATCTGAGCGCCATTCAGCTGGGCGTTACGCTGGCGTCGCTGGCCTTGGGCTGGCTGGGAGAGGCGGCAATTGCTTCCTTGCTTGAACCGGCTTTGCGATTTTTTGCGCCGGACAGCATGCTGCTGGCGCATAGCGTCAGTATTATTATTGGTTTTACTTTAATTACGTTGATGCATGTAGTGCTGGGGGAGCTTATTCCCAAATCGCTGGCCATTCAGCAGACGGAGAAGATGGCGCTGTTGGTTTCACGGCCGCTTTATCTGTTTCATAAGGTTGGTTATCCTGTTATCACGCTGTTTGATCATACAGCCGCTTTTTTCTTGCGCCATCTTGATATTAAGCGGGCTAGTGAAAGCGAACTGGCTCACTCGGAAGAGGAATTACGCATGTTGGTCAGCGCTAGCCGGCGCGGGGGCGTGCTAGATCCTATGGAGAGCGAGCTGATTGATAATGTGTTCGATTTTGCAGACCGCATTGCCAGGGAAGTCATGGTACCGAGGCAGGATATGGTGTGCCTTTTCATGGAAAAATCTTATGAGGAAAACCTTCAAGTAGTGCGGGAAAGCAATCATACCCGCTACCCTTTGTGCTTGCGGGATAAGGATCATGTGATTGGCATGATTCATTTGCGGGATTTAATGTATAATGAGTTCGAGACAACGCCGCTGGGGGATATAAAGCGGCTGATGCGGGAAATTCTGGTGGTGCCGGAAAGCATGTCAGTGGCTAAGCTGTTGCAGCTAATGCGGCGCCGGCGTATTCATATGGCGGTGGTCATTGACGAATATGGCGGTACCGCCGGCCTTGTTTCTCTAGAAGATATTATTGAAGAGATCGTCGGAGAAATACAGGATGAACATGATGAAGTTCTGGAGCGAGAAGTGCAGCGAGGCTTGGACGGGTCTTTTGAGTTCGATGGGCTGGTATTGCTGGACGAGGTCTTTTCCTTACTGAATTTACGCCAAGACGAACATGAAGAAGATACCCTGGGCGGGTACATTTTTGGCAAACTGGGACGCCGCCCGGAAATTGGCGACAGTGTACCCATTGGGTCCTATCAGTTTACGGTGCTGCGAGTCACCGGTTTTCGTATTACCCGGGTGAGGGCGGTGCCTTTGCCGAATTTGCCGGAAAAGGAGCAAGAAGAATGACAACGGGACGGTATCAAGTGGAGGCGGTTGTGCTGACTGTGCGCAATTGGGGGGAGGCGGACCGGCTGGTGCGGGTCTTTTCCAAGGAGCACGGACTGATCACTGCGATTGCCTATGGAGCGCGACGTCCTAGAAGTCAATTGGCAGGAGGATTGCAGCCTTTTGTGCAAGCGCAGCTGGCTTTGCTGGCAGGCAAACAGGTAGAGGCGGTCAAGGGCTGTGAAATGATTCATTCCTTTCAAGGGTTGCGAGAAGATTTGAATCGCATGGCCTATACCGGCTTTTTAGCGGAGTTGATCACCGAACTGTGCCCGGAAAGGCAGGCGGAACCGGAAATTTATGAATGGCTGTTGCGGGTGCTGCGCGTCATGGAAGAACGAAATCCTCGTCTGGTAACACTGGCTGCTTCGTGGCAATTGTTTGCATTAGCAGGTCTGGAACCTGCCTGCGAAGTCTGCCAGCAATGCGGGAAGGAACTGGTTTGGCCGGCTGTGTTTGACATGGCTGCAGGCGGTGTTGTTTGTCGCCAATGCCATGACAGTTCTAGTGAGGAAAAGTTGTTTTCCGAGGGGGCTGCTGAGCTGTTGCAGCGGTTTTTGCATTTGCAGTGGGAGCAAATGGAGGGATTTCTGGTTTCAAGAGAAGCTTTGCTTATGCTGGAGGCGCTGCTTTTATCCTATGTGGATCATCATATTGAGCGGCCTTTGCGCTCTACGGCGTTCATTCGCCAAGTAGCGGCGTTAGGGAATTCTTGAGCGTTCATTCTTGCACTGAGAGTTGTTTTGTGGTATCCTAAAGCCACAATTGAGATAGGTGAAGAAGGAAAGTAGTATTTCTCAGGCAGCGAGCCAGGGGCAGTGAAAGCCTGGCTGGGAAACCGAGGTTTCTTAAGAGAAAGAAGGCGTTCTGGAGCTGTGGGAGGAACTTTGCAGAATTTGATTTTGCAGATAGTAAAACCCGGACAACGAAGGCGGGCTGTTAGACAGCCAAGCAGGGTGGAACCGCGGGATTAGCTCCCGTCCCTGTATTGCGAAAGCGATGCAGGGACGGGAGTTTTTATGTTTATTGGCTGGCGTCTCGGCAAGCGCAAGAGAAAATGAAGGAGGAAGTGGCAATGGCTATGACTTTTCAGGAAATTATCCTGACGCTGCAAAACTTTTGGGCCAAACAAAATTGTATTTTGCAACAACCTTATGATGTGGAGAAGGGTGCGGGAACGATGAATCCGGCTACCTTTTTGAGAGCCCTCGGTCCTGAACCGTGGAAGGTGGCCTATGTGGAGCCTTCGCGTCGTCCTGCTGATGGACGGTACGGTGATAATCCCAACCGGCTTTTTCAACATCACCAGTTTCAGGTGATTATAAAACCGTCGCCGGCCAACATCCAGGAGCTCTATTTGGAAAGCCTGGCGCAACTGGGTGTTGAGCCGGAAAAGCATGACATCCGTTTTGTAGAAGACAACTGGGAGTCTCCCACCTTGGGCGCTTGGGGCCTGGGCTGGGAAGTCTGGCTGGACGGCATGGAAATTACGCAGTTTACGTATTTTCAACAGGTCGGCAGTATTGACGTCAAACCGGTTTCTGTAGAAATTACCTATGGCCTGGAACGCTTGGCCATGTATATTCAAGGCGTGGAAAATGTCTATGATTTGACCTGGGTAGAAGGCGTTTCTTACGGGGATGTGTTCCATCGCAACGAAGTGGAGCAGTCTCATTATAATTTTGAATTGGCGGATACGGCACTGCTGTTCCACTTGTTTGATCTTTATGAAAAAGAAGCGGTGCGAGTGCTGGAAGCGGGCTTTGTGCTGCCTGCGTATGATTATGTGCTCAAATGCTCTCATACTTTCAATCTGCTGGACGCCAGAGGCGCCATCAGCGTAAGCGAGCGAACCGCCTTCATTGGCCGGGTGCGTAATATGGCCCGCTTGTGCGCCCAAGGATATCTGGAGCAGCGTGAAGCCCTTGGCTATCCGCTGTTGAAAGGAGACTGTCAGCATGGCTAAGGATTTACTGTTTGAAATTGGTACGGAAGAGATTCCGGCGCGCTTTATGAAAGGCATTCTGCAGCAGTTGGCCGAGTATAGCAGCCAGCGGTTGCAAGAGCTGCGCTTGGAGCATGGAGACATTCAAGTATTCGGTACGCCGCGTAGGATGGCAGTGCTGGTTCGCAATCTGACGGAGCAGCAAGAAGACCGTGAAAGTGAAAACAAAGGCCCTTCGGTGCGCATTGCCTTTGATACGGAAGGAAAACCGACGAAAGCGGGTCAAGGCTTTGCCAGAGGTCAGGGCGTGGATGTAAATGCGCTGGTGGAGCGAGACGGCTATGTGTATGCGCAAATTCATGAGCAAGGAAAGGCTACGGCTGAGTTGTTGACGGAATTGCTGCTGGAGCTGCTGCACAAGCTTAATTTTCCTAAAAATATGCACTGGGGCGATTTAGACATGCGTTTTGTCCGGCCGATTCGCTGGCTCGTAGCCTTGTACGGACAAGAAATTGTGCCGCTGGAAGTGACAGGCGTGGTCAGCGGGCGCGTATCGCGGGGGCATCGCTTTTTGGGAGAAAAGGAAATTACCATCGCCGAAGCAGCCGCTTATGAAGATTCGCTGCGCCATAATTTTGTCTTAGCAGATCCGGAAAAACGTCGCAGCATCATACGTCAACAGCTGGAAGAAACGGCTCGGGAGCATAACGGCGTGGTCGCGATGGACGAGGAACTGCTGGAAGAAGTCGTGCATTTGGTCGAATATCCCACGGCCTTATGCGGGCGTTTTGAGGAAGAGTATTTGGAGCTGCCTCAAGAGGCGGTCATTACGCCGATGAAGGAACACCAGCGTTATTTTCCGGTTTTAGATCAGGCCGGTAAGCTCTTGCCCTTGTTTATTACGGTTCGCAATGGCGGCAAAGAACACTTGGATGTTGTTCGTCATGGCAACGAGCGGGTGCTGCGCGCTCGGTTGGCGGATGCTCGTTTCTTCTACATGGAAGACCAGAAAGGGACTTTAGAGCAGCGCGTGGAACGGCTGAAAAGCATTGTTTTCCAAGACGGCCTGGGAACTATGCATGACAAGGTGCTGCGGGTGCAGGCAGCTGCGCTGCAGCTCGGAAAAAACCTGCAGGTCGATGAGGCGGCGCTGAAACAGGTAGCGCGGACAGCTTATCTTGCTAAAGCTGACTTAGTAACCGGTATGGTTTGCGAGTTTACGGAACTGCAGGGCATCATGGGGCGGGAATACGCCAAGCTTAACGGCGAGGATGACGCGGTGGCGGAAGGCATTTATGAGCATTATCTGCCTCGCTTTGCCGGTGATGAGCTGCCGCAGGGAATGCCGGGCCGTCTTGTAAGCATTGCGGACAAGCTGGATAATATTGTAGCTACTTTCAGCCGAGGCTTGATTCCCACAGGCTCCCAGGATCCTTACGCTTTGCGGCGGCAAGCCCAGGGCATTCTCAGTACTCTCTTGGCGGCGCCTTATGGGTTCTCCTTGCGGGATATGGTTCAATACGCTTTGGAACAATTGAACCTGACAGATGCGAAGGTGCAGGAGAAGCTGCAGCAGGATGTGGCTGAGTTTTTCCGGTTGCGTTTGAAGAATCTGTTGTTAGAGCAGAATGTGCGTTATGATGTTGTCGATGCCATTTTGGAAGGCGATACCGATGTGCTTTATGAGTCGTGGTTGAAAGCGCAGGCTTTGACTGCTGCCGAAGGGGATTCACTGAAAAAAGCGGTACAGGCTTTGACGCGTGCGTCGAATTTGGTAAAACACGCGACAAGGGATGAAATTAAAGAGACTTCTTTTGTAGCGGATGAAGAAAAAACTTTGTACGCTGCTTATCAAAAGGCTGCAGCAAGGATTGCGGCCAGCTCCCAGCAACGTGACTATGCGCAAGTGCTGGCGGAATTGACGACCTTAGCCGATCCGATTCATGCTTTCTTTGAAGCGGTAATGGTTATGGATCTGGATGAGGAAGTAAAAACAAATCGCTTAGCTTTGCTAAAACAGATTGTTTCTCTTGCTTCCGGAATTGGTGATTTGGGAAAAGTGATTGTCGCCTAAAAAGCGGCGTGGTAACCCAATAAAAAATCCTGGGCTCTTTTGGAGCCCAGGATTTTTTTAAAAAGAGACCTTATTTTTGGTCTCTTTTTGTAGAATAGCAGGGAATTAGCGAAGGGAAGCGTAATTAATAAAGGGAGAGACGCTTTAAGGCAGCGGCCGAGGTGAATGGAGCTAAATCAAAGTGTGTTCAATTACATGGTAACGGACTTGTTCCTGCGAAGAAGTCGTGCCGTTTTGCGTTATCTTGACTTGACCATTAAAAAGGGCAATTTTAGAATTCCAATCGTATTCTACTTGTTGCGCTTGAATGCTTGTGCCATTGTCGCTGTAACTGACGTTGCCGGTGATTTTTGCCGTGTTGCTGGGAATGTTGACATAGACGGAATCACCGCGGAAAGAAATGTCATCCTGAGTGAAAGTGACATTGTCTGAGGCCCAGACTTCCAACATGTTTGTGCGCGCTTCGCCGGCGGTGACAACACGCCCGCTATGGCTGATCGTCACATTTCCTTTTAATACATGCAGACCGCTTTTGATGTCAAAATACTGCTGGTCGGCTTGAATAACAGGGACAGCTGCGGAGACTACTGAAGTTACCGAAGCAAGAAACAGAAAGCAAGCAAGAATACTTGCTAAAATGTGTGTTGATTTCATAGTATAACCTTCCTTTCTTATTTTACAAGCAAAAGCCTACTTTTCTTTATTATAGCACAAGAGGAAGGCAAGGAGGAGGGACTGGTGTGATGGAGCTTCGCGAGCGTAGTGAGGAATTGGAACGAAAAATATTAGCGTCTCATGCAAGCTATAGCCATAAGGCGGTTCGGCAGCGCCCGGAAGAGGAGTGCCCGATTCGCACCGCCTTTCAACGCGATCGAGACCGGATTATTCATAGCAAATCGTTTCGCCGCTTGAAGCATAAAACTCAGGTATATATTGCACCGGAAGATCATTATCGCATGCGCATGACCCATAGTCTGGAGGTAGCTCAAATTTCCCGGACGATTGCCAGAGGGCTTGCTTTAAATGAAGATTTGGTGGAAGCAATTGCCTTAGGCCATGATGTAGGTCATACACCATTTGGTCACGCTGGTGAAGAGGCTTTGTGCCAGCTTGTCGGGCATTTTCACCATAACGAGCAAAGCTTGCGCGTCGTAGACCATTTAGAGCGAAATGGGCAAGGCTTGAATTTGACGGGAGAGGTGCGGGACGGAATTTTGCACCACACTGGCGCCGAGGAGCCCTTGACGCTGGAAGGCGGCATTGTGAGGCGTGGAGATCGGGTGGCGTATTTATGTCACGACTATGACGACGGTATTCGGGCGGGCATGCTGCAGCCTCAAGATTTGCCCGATTTCGTAAAAGTGCATTTGGGAACCAGAACATCGGACATGATTACCGTTATGGTGACCGACATGATTGAGCAGTCTCAAGGTAAAGAGAAGATTGGCTTTTCCCCAACGGTTCAGCAAGCTATGGATCAGTTTCGAGCATTTATGTTTGAACGGATTTATCGGGCTTCCCCCTTGGAGGAAGAGCGGCAAAAAGGCCAGTATATCATCCACAATCTTTTTGCTTTCTTTTTGAAGCATCCAGAGCAGCTGCCTTTGGAATTCCAGGAACGGGAGGCTCAGTGGGGCCGAGAAACTACGGTAGTAGACTATATTGCCGGCTTGACAGATCAGTATGCAATTCATCTGTTTGAACGATGGTTCATTCCTGTACGCTGGGGGCATGGTTGTGGTCGATAAAATACTAATACCATAAGTGCTGCTTGCTTCAAAATCACTGTTTGAATCGAAAGAAAAAACTGTTTTTTTGTGGATGTATCTTTTCAGCAGGAATATGGTTGGAGATGTAGAATACTAACAAACCGGCATGGATGACCGGTATTTTAAAGAAAAATTAAGAAATAGGTAGTGAGAATTCATGAGGGATGCTGTACGGGAAGGCTTTTTAGAACGTCTGCGCTCGGAAAGCAACATCGTCAGTGTTGTCTCTGATTATGTGCCGCTGAAACGAAAGGGACGTAATTATTGGGGTTGCTGTCCGTTTCATCAGGAAAAAACTCCTTCTTTTTCAGTGTCCGAAGATAAAGGATTTTTTTTCTGCTTTGGCTGTCAGTCAGGCGGTGATGTTTTTCAGTTTTTAATGAAAGTGGAAAATATTACTTTTCCGGAAGCGGTGAAACTATTAGCAGAGAAGCTGCACATACCGATGCCGGAGCAGGAACGTTCGCCGCAAGAGCTGGAACGTGAGAAAGCAAGGCAAGCGCAGTTCCAGGTAAACATGCTGGCGCGGGATTTTTTCCATTCTTGTTTGACTAAGACAAATTATGGCAAAGAAGCGCGCGAATATTTAAAGCGACGAGGCATTACAGACGAGACGATAGAGAAGTTTCAACTGGGCTTTGCGCCGCCGCAATGGGATAAGCTTGTTAGCGCTCTTACGCGCCGGGGAATTGCAGAAGCTTCTTTGATGGAAGCCGGGTTGGCGCAGGAACGATCTCGAGGCGGACTCTATGACCGCTTCCGTAATCGCTTGATGTTTCCAATTTGGGATTATCAAGGCCGTGTGATTGGCTTTGGCGGTCGTGTTTTGGATGATAGCCATCCTAAATACTTAAATTCTCCTGAAACGACATTATTTAATAAACGCCATGTCTTATATGCATATCATTTGGCAGCGCCTACAATTAAGCAAGGAAAACAAGCAGTGGTTGTCGAAGGATATATGGACGCGATTGCAGCGCACCAGGCAGGCTTTTCGCAAGTAGTGGCTTCGCTGGGGACTGCTTTTACGCCGCAGCAGGCGAAGCAATTGGCTAGAGTAACAACAGAAATGCTTTTCGCTTATGACAGCGATAATGCAGGACAAGAAGCCATTTTGCGCGCTTTGCATACGGTTAAAGATTGCGGAGCGGTCGTGAAAGTAGTTGCTTTGCCTGATGGTAAAGATCCTGACGAGTTTTTACGACGCCATGGCGATGATGAATTTAAACAGTTGCTGCAGGATGCTCTGCCTCTTCTGGAATTTCATCTGCGTTATGCGCTGCGTAAACAAGATACAGGAACCTTGGCAGGCAAAGTGGCTGTGGTTTCTGAAATGGCTTCGCTGTTGGCAACTGCAGACAGTGCGGTCGAGGCAGATGCATATATTCGTAAGATGGCGGAAATGCTGGAAATTGATGAAACTGCCATTCGCGCAGAAGTAAAAAAAAGCTCAGGAAACACCTCGGGAAGAGTCGGACGGGCTATCGTCGTTAACAAACAAAGCCGAAATGCAGAGCAAGAGGCCTTGCGGTTGTTGTTGCGGTTTATTTTAGAAGAAGAATCGCTGATTTCTTATGTGGAGGCGCAATTGCCTGAGGAGGACCTGGAAGATCCGGTCTGGCGGGACTTGTTTTCCGCTCTTTACATGCAGCAACGACAAGGCGAAGGAAGCTTGCAGCGCTGGCTTTATTCGCTGCAGGAAAAGCAACAAAGCCTTATTTCCGGCATTGCTTTACAGCCGTTACCGGAAGGAGATCGTATTTCTTTTGTCGACGATTGCATCCGTACCATGCATATTGCGGCCTTGCGCCGCAGGTATGAGCAACATCGCCTGCGGGCCGATGAATTAGAACGTTTGGGGGATAGCCGCTTTTTGCAGGAATTAGCAGAAAGTCAGCGAATTAAACATGAGATTGATCAATTGCATGCAAATGCGTTCACACGATAATCAAACCGATGATTTGTGTGGGAGGAGGGAGACAAGGCAATGACAGAGAAAAAAGTACGTCCAGAAGTGCAAATGGATTCGTTGTTGGAGCGAGGCGAAAAACGAGGCGGCGTCCTGTCTTATGGAGAAATTATGGACAGCCTGCAAAAGGAAGAGCTTTCGGCTGACGAAATGGACGATATGTATGAGTCTTTCTCCAACAAAGGCATCGAGATTGTCGATGAAATAGCGGAAGTTGAAGTTATAGAGGATGCAGACGCCAATAATGAGCAGCACGAGGAAGTAGACATTGACCTGTCGATTCCCGAGGGAATCAGTATTGACGATCCGGTCCGCATGTATCTTAAGGAAATTGGCCGAGTACCGCTGCTGACGGCGGATGACGAGATTGCTCTGGCCAAACGGATGGAACAAGGGGACGAAGAGGCAAAAAGACGTTTAGCTGAAGCCAATTTGCGTCTTGTGGTCAGTATTGCCAAGCGATATGTTGGCCGCGGCATGTTGTTTTTGGATTTGATCCAAGAAGGCAACTTGGGACTGATTAAAGCGGTCGAGAAATTCGACTACAATAAAGGCTATAAATTCAGTACCTACGCGACCTGGTGGATTCGTCAGGCTATTACCCGGGCGATTGCGGATCAGGCCCGTACCATTCGTATTCCCGTGCATATGGTCGAAACCATTAATAAATTGATTCGCGTATCGCGGCACCTGTTGCAGGATTTGGGGCGGGAGCCGTTACCGGAAGAGATAGCCAAGGAAATGGAAATCAGTGTAGAGCGGGTGCGGGAGATTATGAAAATAGCCCAAGAACCTGTCTCGCTGGAAACTCCGATTGGGGAAGAAGAAGACTCTCATTTGGGAGATTTTATTGAGGATCAGGACGCTCCAGCCCCGGCAGAAGCAGCGTCGTTTATGCTGCTGAAGGAACAGCTGGAAGAAGTGCTGGAAACATTGACGCCGCGGGAAGAGAAAGTACTGCGTCTTCGCTTTGGATTGGATGATGGCCGAGCTCGTACCTTAGAAGAGGTGGGCCAACATTTTGGCGTTACTCGCGAACGAATTCGCCAGATTGAAGCGAAAGCATTGCGGAAGCTGCGTCACCCCAGCCGGAGTAAGAAGCTGAAGGATTTTCTGGAGTAAAGCCGGTTAGGGCCTTGACAGACAGGGCTTCTTGAATTATAATGTGTTACGTCGATAGCATTCCTCGATAGCTCAATCGGTAGAGCACGCGGCTGTTAACCGCGGGGTTGTAGGTTCGAGTCCTACTCGAGGAGCCATTTTAGCATAATGAACAGGCTTTCTCTTTCGGGAAAACCTGTTTTCTACTTCATTAGGGCCTATAGCTCAGCGGTAGAGCAGCCGGCTCATAACCGGCCGGTCCCTGGTTCGATCCCAGGTGGGCCCACCACTAGAAATGGCCCGTTGGTCAAGCGGTTAAGACACCGCCCTTTCACGGCGGGAACAAGGGTTCGATTCCCTTACGGGTCACCAAATTGCATAACGTAACTTCAATAAAACACAAAGGCGCGTTTTCTTGTAAAGGAAACGCGCCTTTGTGTTTTATTATTTACGGACTTGCTTGCCGGAGCCTTCCTTAAATCAGCGGATCTGTAAGTATTCTAGAGGGAAAAAGACAAAAATGCCTATCTGTTGTTGTTGGCAAGCGATGTACACCGCTTTGGTAGGAATTAAGGAAAAGAATGCGCGTTGTGGCGAAAGTTCATTTCTAGTATACTTTGTTTATATTTATTGCGTTGTTTTGTCGGATAAATGCTATTGAGTGGAACTACTTAAAAAGACATGTCTGTTCAGAAAGCGTAAGATTGAGGAGTGGATGGAAAATGAATTTTGAAGCGGTCGTATTGAAACAAAAAGACGAGATTATTGCGTGGCGTCGTGAGTTTCGGAAAAATCCGGAACTTAGCTGCAAAGAGTTTGAAACTCAAAAAAAGATAATGGCTTTATTGATGGAATGGGGATTGCAGCCTAAGGAAATAGCAGGGACCGGGATTGTTGCCGATATAAAAGGAGTCTTGCCTGGGAAAACAATTGCTGTGCGCGCTGACATGGACGCGCTACTGCTGCAGGATGAAGTAGACAAGCCTTATCGTTCTACTAAAGCGGGCGTTAGCCATGCTTGCGGTCATGACGGCCATATGGCGATGCTGTTAGGTTTGGCGAAGACGCTGGTAGCGTTGCGGGCGGAATTGTCCGGAACAGTACGGCTTTTATTTCAGCCCAGCGAAGAGCAGTTGCCAGGGGGAGCGGCGCCGATGATTGCTGCAGGCGCTCTAGATGGCGTAGATTATGTATTAGGAACACATGTCTGGAAAGATGTTCCCAGCGGGAAGGTTCTTGTTTTACCAGAGGCGATGATGGCGGCGCCGGATGAATTTGCCATCGAGATTCAAGGCCGAGGCGGTCATGGCTCTCTGCCACAGCAAACAGTAGATCCGATCTGGATTGGCGCACAGATCATCAATGCGTTAAAGACCATCACGTCCAGTCTGGTAAATCCTATGGAACATGGCGTTGTTTCGGTAGGAATTTTTAAATCAGGCGATGCGTTCAATATAATTCCCGATACGGCGCTTATTAAAGGAACGGTGCGAACCTTTGACGATGAAGTGAGAAATGAGATCCATGAACATATCCGGCGGATGAGCTGCGGCATTTCCAATACGATGGGGGCGCAGTGCAAAGTAGATATTATAAAAGGCTATCCGCCGGTGATCAACAATCCAGAGGTTGCCAGCGTGGTGGCGCAAGCTTCTCAAGAAGCGCTTGGCGAAGAAGGTCTATTTGATATGCCGCCGGTGTTGGGCGCGGAAGATTTTTCGCACTACCTGGAAAAAACCAAAGGCGCTTTCTTCTTTTTGGGAATCGGCAATGAGGCGGCAGGCAGCATATACCCGCATCACCATCCACGCTTTGAGTTAGACGAAGAAGTACTGCCGAAAGGCGTGGAGATTATGTTGCGAGCGATTTGGAAACTAGGGAAAAAATAAACATAACAGAGGCGGCTCTGTTTACGATATAAGCCTGTATGCATGAAAGGAGAATGTCTATGAAATGGCTTAGAGTATTGCTGACCCTCATACCGTTCATCTGGACTATCGTTTTTTTGCCTTTTGCTAATCGGGTTAAACCATTGGTAATGGGCCTGCCTTTTCTGGCTTTCTGGCTGGTTGCCGGCGTGTTTATTGCGTTTCTCTGCCTGAGTGTTTTGTATCAGCTTGATAAGGGAAGAGAAGAAAGGGGGGATCTGCGATGACAAATGAAGTTACTTCTTTAGTGGTGATTGCCGTTATGTTGGGGCTGGTTTTTGTTATTGGTATGGTTCCCGGCATGAAAAATAAGCTGAATCTTGAAGAGTGGGCGGTTGGCGGACGCAGCTTTGGGCGCTGGCTGAATTGGTTTGTGCTGGCGGGAGAGATTTATACAGCTTTCGCTTTTCTAGGCGCCAGCGGTTGGGCCTATGCCAAAGGCGGCCCAATTTTCTATATTTTAGGTTATGGTGGCTTGGCTTATGTGGTTGGCTACCATGTGCTGCCCAAAATTTGCGAAGTCGGTCATGCTAACAAGCTTTTGACGCAGCCTGATTTAATCGCGCATTTATATAAAAGTGAAAAATTGGCTTTTGGGACCGCCTTAGTTGGTGTTGCTTTTTTACTGCCATATCTGCAATTGCAGCTGACTGGCTTAGGACTTATTATTGAAACTTGTTCCTACGGACAGATTACCCGGGTTCCGGCTATGTTGATCGCTTTTTCTCTTGTAGCGACGTTTGTTTACGTAAGCGGCTTGAAAGGGGTTGCCTCTACGGCCGTTATTAAGGATACCATTATGATGGTGGCGGTTGTCTTTTTTGGTCTCTACTTACCGTACCATTATTTCGGCAGTGTCGGCGGCATGTTTGAAGCCTTGGATACAGCGAAGCCCGGTTTTTTATCCTTACCGGGAGGAACGCCTAATCTAGATGTGACTTGGGCTATGTCGACGCTGGTAGTCACTAGCTTGGGTTTTTACATGTGGCCTCATTTTTCCGCTAATACTTTCAGTGCGAGATCCCCGGAGGTTCTTCGTCACAATGCGGTATATCTGCCATTATACCAATATTGTCTTTTATTCCCCATGCTTGTGGGCTTTACGGCCTTACTGGTTTTAGAGCCAGCCTTGAAGGTGCCGGACATGGCTTTTATGGCAGTGGTACAAAATCTGTTTCCCGGCTGGGTCTTAGGACTGGTAGGCGGCGCAGGCGCGTTGGCTTGCATGATTCCGGCGGCGGACTTAATTCTGTCCACTTCTATGCTGGTTTCGCGCAATATTTACGGTAAAACGGCCGGTAAAAATATGAACCCCAATGAGATTGGACGCGTGGCGCGCTTTGTGGTTCTGCTGCTTACAGGGGTAGCCTTGCTGCTAGCTATTTTCCTGCCGAACATGCTGGTCAATTTGCTTTTGACTGGTTATTCAGGAGTGACGCAATTTTTCCCTATGATCGTTTTAGGCTTGTTTTGGCGTAAGGCGTCGAAGGAAGGCGCTATTGCCGGCTTGTTAATAGGAGAACTACTGGTATTCACCTTGATTTTGAACAAAATGGATCCCTTTACCTTAGGAAGCATTCATTTGAATGCTGGTTTTGTGGCGCTGACGATCAATACATTTATTTATGTTGTCGTCAATGAAGTCGTGTACCGAATGAAGTCACAGACGCCGTCTGTGGAAGCGGAAAAGGTTTCCTGATTACAGGCAGGGCGTGATATAATAAACCCGCAGTCTTTAGACTGCGGGTTTATTATTTAGGAGGAAGATCATGAACATTCCTACATTGAGTAAACGGCTGCAGGCGCTGGCGGAGGAAGTTCCCGCAGGCAGCGTTCCTGCGGATATTGGTACGGATCATGCGCTATTGCCCTTATATCTTGTTGGTACCGGACGGTGTTTACGCGCTATAGCCGGCGACGTGCATAAAGGTCCTTTTGAAACGGCTTGCGAGGCGGTTGCGGAAGCCGGGCTTTCGGAATCTATTTCAGTGCGCCATGGTGATGGTTTAGCGGTGCTGCAGCCGGAGGAAGCGGACGTGTTGATCTTGGCCGGCATGGGGGCTGTTACTATGATTCAGATCTTTGAGGCGCAGCCGGAGGTTGTGGCGGGTGCTAAGCGACTGATTTTGCAGCCTATGATCGGTTCCGGTGCGTTGCGCCGCTGGCTAGGAGTACATAATTTTGCAGTAGTAAAGGAAGATTTACTAGAAGAAGAAGGGCGGCTCTATGAGTTCCTAGTGGCGGAGCCGGGAAATGCGACGAAGCTAGAGGAAGATATTTTATTTGATATCGGTCCGCTTTTATGGCAAAAACGACATCCATTGCTAGCTCGGCTGTTGGATGAACGACTTGAACATGCACGTAGTGTTGCCATGGAGATGAGAAAAAGCAAGGATGCTGTTAATACGCAGCGGTATAAGGATCTTTGTGAACGAATTGCGGCGATGGAGGCGAAAAGAAAATGTCTGTAAAACTGCAGGTAATAATGGAGGCGCTGGAGCAATTGGCGCCGCGGCGTTTAGCGGAAGAATGGGATCGCGTCGGCTTGCAGCTAGGGCAGGGAGCGCAAGAGATTCGGCGTGTTCTGGTGGCCTTGGATGTAAATGAGGCCGTGGCGGCCGAAGCAAAAAAAGTTGAGGCCGACTTGATCGTAGCGCATCATCCGTTTATCTTTAAACCGTTAGAGCAGATTCACACGGATCGTTTTCCGGGGAATTTACTGCAGCAATTTTTGCGGGACAATGTGGCCCTTGTCGCAGCGCATACCAATCTCGACTATGCCACAGGCGGCTTGAACGATTGGCTGGCGGAAGCGCTGGAGCTGCAGAATGTGGATGTTTTGCAAGCGGGACCGGAAGAAAAACTCCTAAAATTAGTCGTCTTTGTGCCGGTTGAAGCAGTCGAAGCGGTGCAAGACGCGCTGGCTCGCGCTGGAGCAGGTCATATTGGCCGCTATAGTCATTGCAGCTTTCAAAGCGCTGGTGAAGGAACATTCTTGCCTTTGGAAGGAACCAATCCTTATAAAGGGAAACAGGGAAAACTAGAAAGAACGCCGGAAATTCGCTTGGAAACGATTTTGCCGCAGCGTATATCCGGGCGGGCGTTGCGAGCCATGCTGCGCAGTCACCCTTATGAGGAAGTTGCCTATGACTTGTATCCGCTCGTCAATGAGCGTCGTGAAGGAGGTTTAGGTCGTATCGGCTTGCTGCGCGGGGAGATGACGTTGGCGGAGCTAGCCAAGCAGGTGGCAAGAAAGCTCGATTTGCCGGGCGTACGGCTAGTGGGGGATTCGCAAAAAATCATCCGCAAAGCAGCCGTTTGCGGCGGCGCCGGCTCCGGCTTAATCGGCAAGGCGGCTTTTCGTGGTGCCGATGTGCTGATAACCGGAGATATAAAGTATCACGAAGCGCAGCAGGCTCAAAACAGCGGTTTGGCGTTGCTTGACGCAGGACATTTTGGTACGGAAAAGTTGATGGTAGGGAAAGTGGCGCAGTATCTGCTAGAGCAGTCTGTGGCCGGAAAATGGAATGTGGAAGTAATAGCGGCCCAGTCGGAACGAGATGTGTTTTCGTGGGAACCGTGCGGTGAGTAAAAACTGGGGAACGAACAAGAGAACCGAGTAGTAAAGAAAAAGCAATTCCGCTTGCCCTAGAAGGCGTAACGGAATTGCTTTTTTTTGAAGTTAGAAGGATACCTTACTTTCCAAGGGGAGCAAAGAGTGTTTTCGGTTCCGGCAGCTGCTGGTAGACTGCGGATGGGTTGAAGGAAAGCAACTCGGTTGTTGCGTATTGGCCGGTGGCAACGGCAGCAGTATGAGCGCCTATCGCTTGACCGCAAAGAATGTCATGAGGAGTATCGCCAATAATAAGGATCTGCTGTCCGGTGAGGGCGGCTTGCTTACTTTGCAGATCTAGCCAAAGACGGCGGGACAATTCATTGCGCTCTTCATCAAAATCGCAGAAGATGCTGGCGTCGAAGTCAAAGAAGTCTTTTAAACCATAATGAGTCAATTTCGCAAGGGCGCCTTGGCGGGTATTGCCAGTAAGCAACAGCGTTTTGATTTGCGGCTGTTGCTGGCTCCAGGCCAAGGCTTCTTTCACGCCGGGAAGCACAACCCCCTGGCGTGCTTTTAAATGGGCTGGCAACAGGGATTCATAAAGTTCAATAAAGTTCTGCCGTTCGATCGGAGAGGCGTTAGCATAGCCGAAGCGTTCGAAGATGGTTCTGGCAATAAACCAGTCGGTGCGCCCTGCTGTGGGAATGGTATCAAAGGAGGCCTTTTTTTGGAAGAAAAGCAGCATGGCTTCTTCAAATGCATAGAGGCCGGCTTTGGCGGATCGCAGCAGAGTACCGTCAATATCCCAGACAGCATAACAGTAAGGCATTGTTTTATTCCTTCTTTCACTGTGTGTTGTTTCCTTTATAACAAACCGTATGCCGACTGGCAAGAGGAATTTGCCTGCGGAAAGAAAAGAACAGAAAGTGCGTTGACAAGGCTGCTTATGCCGTGGTATACTAACCCTCGTCGCTTCGGGGAACACCCCAACAGCCGGCAGCAAACGCAGCGCAAGCAGCGAATGAAAAAGCCGGTTGACAAGAAAGAAGCAATGTGGCATAATAAACCACGTTGCCGCTGAGAAACACAAGCGACACAAGTGCTCCTTGAAAACTGAA
>MTLD01000580.1_pt2 | contig 133668 bp, 119 predicted proteins | sample 1982471 | NCBI WGS metagenome assembly MTLD01 (sample SAMN05712604, study PRJNA340218) | biofilm metagenome | isolation source: sample SPM anode biofilm adapted to -50 mV | place: USA | collected 2012-02-03
CTTGTCGAGCCGGTGGCCACAGCGGCCGGCTTGACCGTAGCCGCGCCAGTCGTCGGGATCCTGAGCCGCTGCCCCAGCCTGATCGTTGTCGAGGTGATGGCGCTGGCCTTCAGTATCGCGTCGACGGGCACACCATGGGTCTTTGCAATGCTATAGAGCGTATCGCCCTTTTTGACGACATACTCGATGGTAAGCGGACTTGCGGCCGCCGTTGTCGCGGGAGTCGCTGTGGCCGCGGAGGTCGCCGGTACTGTCGTCGACACCTGGCCTGGGATGGTCAGCGCCATGCCAACCGCAAGCCTCGATGGATCGACAATCGCGTTGGCCTTCATCAGCGCTTCGACCGCGACATCGTACCGCCTGGCAATGCCATAGAGCGTCTCACCCTTCTGTACCGTATGGGTCAGCGGGTCGGCGGCAGCCGCTCTGGTTGCCACCATGAGGGTCATCAGCATGACCAGGGATATGGTTCGTGCGAGGTTCTGTCGTGCGCTCATACAATTTGATTGTCGGCCCGAGCCGACCGCCTCATGAGCGCGATTGGGTGCATGGCCCCAAGACGGGTTGCCGGTGTGGTGTGCCCTCAGGCCTTGGCGGCGAACATCCAGCCACTCGCCTCGTCGAGTATCCTCGACAGGATGACGATGTGCACCTCGCCCTTGGCACGCTCGGCCTCACGGGCCCACCGCGCCGCATCGAACCGGCCCGATAGCCTGGCCTTGACCGCTGCGGCCGAATCGACCAGAGCCTGCCGATCGTCCGGCTTCGCCGCCACCGCGCACAGCGAACCGAGTATGTAGGCGGACATCAGCGCGAGCACCGGATCTTTGGAGGCCATCGTGTCCTTCAGGTGCGGGGTCGCCTCCGCGGAGCGCTCGCGCATCACGAGCACAAATCCGTAATAGAATCGCAGCCACTCGGCATTGTCCACACCGCGGCCATCGATGAACTCGGCCAGGAAGGACTCGGTCGCGGCCGCGTCGTTCTTCAGCATGCGTGCCGCACCGAACAGCACGGCATCGCGCCGCAACGCCACAGGTCTGGCGGAACGGAGCGCGGATTCCAGCCGTTCGATCGTGGCCATGTCGCCACGCAACAGCGAGGTGTTGACGAGGAGCCGTATCATGCGCCGCTCGTACCGCCGCTTGACCAGCACGCGATCGGCAAGGAGCGCGCCGAGCGACTCCCAGTCTTCCGATTCAAGGAGCGAGAAGAGGCGCCAGTTCAGCACGAAGAACGTGTTGAAGCCTATCAGTACGGCGGCGAAGACGCTGAACAGCGGCCAGTTCTTGAGCCAGAATGGGGCCGAGTACTCGGGGCCGAGCAGCAAAAAGGGCATCAGGAATATGAAAGCGAACGAGAAAATCAATATTGCGTTGAAAAGTATGAATATTGTTTTAAACTTCATGCCGAATGTCTCCAATAATACATACATAGGGTGGCGGTAACTACCGCGGAAGCATAGAATATCATATACGAGGGGTCAATGGGCATGAACGCCATCCCGTTCAAGGAACTGGTACCGGATACCTACTACTCTGCGTCGGTATTCCTTGATGATACCTATATACTCCTGACGCCAGAGACGCCGGTGACCAGCGCCTTGATCAACCGGCTCGCCGAATGGGAGATCCGCGAGCTGTATTCCGACGGTTACCTGATCAACGATGACCAGGCCGCCCCCGATGCGGTCGAGGAAGAATCGGACGCCGAGAATCACCCCATCGCATCCCAGACCGCCGGCGACAAGGAGAACCTCGACAAGGTCACCGTATTCTACGAGCAGTTTCTGAAGTATGTCGACGCGGTCTACACGCGCTACGTCACCAAGAGCGAGATCAGCCTCAAGGAACTGTCTGACCGCATCAAGACACTGTGCGATGTGATACTCGAGAACAAGCGCTATCTACTGCGCGTGCTGGGCAATGTATCGACATCGTCAAATTACCTGGTCAACCATTCGGCGCGTTCTACCATCCTGGCCATCATCCTTGGAGGGCACCTGAAGCTGCCCCAGCACCGGCTGATAGAACTGGGCGTGGCCTCGGTATTGCACGAGATTGGCATGGTACGCCTGCCTTCCCAGTTGTACATGGCCGGCCGCACGCTGTCGGACCAGGAGCGCAAGTCGATAACCGCGCACCCAATTCTGGGCTACAACATACTGAAAGAGAAACAGTTTCCTCTGTCCATCTGCCTGGCCGCGCTCGAGCATCACGAGCGCATGAATGGCTCCGGCTATCCGCGGTCGCTGACGGGCGACAAGATATCGCTGTACGCCAGAATCATAGCCGTCGCCTGCTCCTACGATGCGGTCACCGCATCAAGGCCGTTCAGGGAGGCGCGCGAAGGCTATGCCGGCATGGTCGACATCCTGAAGAACGATGGCAAGCAGTATGACGACGTCGTCATCAAGTCCCTGGTCTATTCGCTATCCGTCTATCCGGTCGGCTCGTACGTGTTGCTGACCAATTCGCGTGTCGCGCAGGTCATCGATGTGAACCCGGACAACCCCCGCTACCCGGTCGTGCTTGTACTCGGCTCCAGGACTCCCGATGGCAAGGAAACGATCATACAGACCTCCGAGACCGGCGTCAGGATACTCAAGCCGGTGCGCCGCGAGGACGCCGAGAAGATCGGGCAGGACAAAGCCTGAACTGACCTTGCCGCTCCGACCAGTATCAGGTATCCTCATTGTCGACACGGCTGCTGCGCAATCGGGTTGTCAAGGAGTTATCAATGGAATATTCGCCACTGCAAGCATCACGATATACCTACCAGCCCAAATTGCCCGCGGTTCTGCGTGGCGGTCCTGCCGCCATAGCGATGGAACTGGGCAAGCCCACCGAATCCCTGGCCGACCATGAAGCCGTGCGGGCCCTGTTCCCGAACAGCTATGGCAAGCCGCTGGCCCATTTTTCCAGGGGTACGGGGAGCGCCTCGCGGGCGCGCCTCGCGGTGGGCGTCATACTGTCCGGCGGGCCGGCACCGGGCGGCCACAATGTGATAGCCGGCCTCTTCGACGGCCTCGTGGCGGGCAATCCCGATTCTGTGCTGATAGGCTTCAAGGGCGGCCCAGGCGGCCTCATCGACAACAAGTTTGTGATGCTCGATGCGAAAGCCATCGATCAATACCGCAATACCGGCGGCTTCGACATCATCGGCTCCGGCCGGACCAAGATAGAGACACCGGAGCAGTTTGCCGCCAGCGCGGCGAACGCCCGCGCGCACAGGCTCGACGCGATCGTCGTCATTGGCGGTGATGACTCCAACACGAACGCCGCCTTGCTGGCCGAGTACTTCCTCAAGGAGAACGTGCCGTGCAGGGTGATAGGCGTACCCAAGACCATCGACGGCGATCTGAAGAACGAATACATAGAGGCGTCATTCGGCTTCGATACCGCAACCAAGACCTATGCCGAGCTTGTCGGCAACATCGAGCGTGACGCGGCGAGTTCGCGCAAGTACTGGCATTTCATCAAGCTGATGGGCCGGTCGGCCAGCCACATAGCGCTGGAGTGCGCGCTGCAGTGTCGCCCGAACGTCGCCTTCGTTTCAGAGGAAATAGAGACCAAGGGCATGACGCTCGCACAGGTCACCGAGATGATATGCGCATCGGTCGTCGCCCGCGCCGCCAGGGGCCTGAACTTCGGAGTGGTGCTCATTCCGGAAGGCCTCATCGAGTTCATACCGGATTTCAAGACGCTGATAGCCGGGCTGAACGATCTGATGGCCGCCAGGGGTAACGAGTTCAAGGCACGTGCGGATGATGCCGGGAAGCTCGATTTCGTGCAGTCGGCGCTTGCCGGCGCGTCGGCATCGCTGTACGCCAGCCTGCCAGCCGATATCAAGAAGCAGCTGATCATGGACCGGGATCCGCACGGCAACGTGCAGGTCTCGCGCATCGACACGGAAAAATTGCTGATAGCGATGGTGGAGAAGCGGCTGGCCGAACAGAAGAGCGCCGGCAGCTACACGGGCGCCTTCAGCGCGCTGGCACATTTCTTTGGCTACGAGGGACGATGCGCCTTTCCATCGAATTTCGACGCCGACTACTGCTATGCCCTGGGATATGCGGCCTTCATGCTGGTTGCCAACGGTCTGACCGGGTATCTGTCATCGGTGCACAACCTCTCCGCTCCCGCGGCGGAGTGGGTAGCAGGTGGCGTTCCGCTGACCATGATGATGAACATAGAACACAGGCATGGAGCGGACAAGCCGGTCATCAGGAAGGCCCTGGTCGAACTGGACGGCGCGCCGTTCAAGGCCTTCGCCGCTGCCCGTGGTGGCTGGGCGCTGGAGACCGCGTACCGCTTCCCCGGCGCCATCCAGTACTATGGCCCGACCGAAGTCTGCGACCGTCCGACCGAGACACTGCTGCTCGAACACCCGACCGGGCGCTGAGAGCCGCACGTGGGCACAGTCCGTAACAGCGCCATGTTCCGATTCCTGGGCGGGCTCTTCCGCGGCCGCCATGCACGGCCCGAGCCAGGATCCTCCCCCCAGGAGCGCTGGCTCGCAGATTTCTCGTCAATCGAGGCCAGCCGTTTCGAGCCGGTCGACGAAGAGCGATACGCCGCCCGCGTCGACTCCGGCGCGCTGGTCCTGGAATTGCGCAAGGACAACCTGTTTGCGTGGACCGAAGCGGGCACCTACCGGTACTCGGACGCCGCGATTACCGCCCGGTTCGACCCTGGCACATCCGATGCCAGGCGCTCCGCCGGTCTGATCATCCGCAAGGCCGACGACAACTCCTTCGTCTACATACTCGTTTCAAGCAGCGCGGAGATCAGGCTCGATGTCGTATTCAACGGCGAGCCCAGATCCATCGTGCCGTGGATATCGTGTCCGTGGGCCGAAGGCTCTTCCGAATTCGTGCTCGATGTCGTGGCCCGTGGCACCCGGTTCACGGCCATGCTGAATGGCAAGTTCGCGCTCGAGGCGGAGGATGATGCGCTGGATTCCGGCGGCATCGCCTTCGCGGCCCAGAGCTATGCCCAGCCAGCGTCATGCAGACTGCTGTCGCTCCGTGTGGAATCGCGGCCCATGGAAGTGGAGGTCGACTACCTGCGCTTCTCGCGCGTCGTTCAGGCCGATGCCGACCAGCGGCGCCGGCTCGCGGAAGGCCTGTCGGTACTTGGCTCCTACGTGCCGGCGATCGTGCAGCTGCGCAAGATCGAGGCACGGGGCGAGGCCCTGGCACGCGACCGGTTCATGGTAGCCGAATGTCTGATACGGCTGGCCATGCTCGATGACGCGGCCGCCGAGATTGACGCGTGCCTGTCGCTCGTCCCCGGCATGGAGGAGGCGATCGAGGAACGATTCAACCTCCTGTACCTCCGCGGCCGCTATGCCGAATTGAAGGACGCTCTCGAGGCGGCCCCGGACCGTGTGGCCGTGAGCCCGCGGCTGGCCAACCTCCTGGGGCACGCATACTACAATGAGGGTTCATGGCGCAAGGCAGCCGATGCGTACGGGAACGCCGCGACGGGCGACAGCGCCATGCCGATATACGCGCACAACGCCGCGATGGCACTGGAGAAATGCGGCGACCTGCAGGCCGCGTCAGGAGCCTGGCTGGCCGCCGCCAAGGGCTTCTACGCCCAGCAGGCCTGGGATGACGCGGAAGACTGCTCCATGCGCCTGCGGGAGCTCGGCTTTGACAAGGCCACGCTCGATTCGATCGACGCCCTGGTCGCCTACGGCCGCGGCGATGCGCAGGAGTCGTGGTCGATCCTGTCCAGGCTGGCCAGGAAGGGCTTCCCGGAGGCCGCCGCGGCCTATGTCTACGGCGTGCTCCTGGCGGAACGAAACAAGCGGCCCGAATCGGTCAAGGCCTTCAGGCGCGCGGTCGAGCTGGAGCCATCGGTGCCGATATACCGCTATCGACTGGCCGAGGCACTCTGGCTGGCTGGCCAGCCCTGCCAGGCGGAGCTGGACGACGCGCTCGCGGCCGCGCCCGATGACGGATGGACCCTGAACCTGTCCGGGCAAGTAGCCCTGCAGCACGGTGACGCACCAGGAGCGGCCGTCCTGTTCAGGCGTGCGGCACAGGCCCTGCCCGATCGATCCGAACCGGTGGTCAACCTGTCGGAGGCGCTGCTCCGGCTCGGCGAACCTGGGCAGGCCAGGGAAGTGCTGGGAACCTGGCCGTCGCGGTCTGCCGCGGCCGCCAACCAGCTGGGCACGATGCTGGCGACCGCGGGCGATCTGGCGGCCGCCGTGCAGCTGTACCGTGCATCGTGCGCGCTCAACCTGAAGGAAGTGCTTGTTGTCGATTACCACACCAACCTTGCGGCAGCCCTCATCGAACTGGGGGAATATGCGGAGGCCGAGGAGGCGCTGCGCAGGGTGCTCGAGTCGAGCGACGACGCCAGGGCGCTGATGCTGATGGGTGACGTCTGTGCGGCCTATGGCGACGCGGCGCGGACCGAGCTGTCCTATCGCTCGGCGCTTGAACTCGAACCGGACAATGCCCTGGTCATCGACAGACTGGCCCGCCAGTACCTGTCGCGCCAGCGGTACCTGGTCGCCGGACAGCTGGCGGAACGGCTGCAGGCATACGACCGGGCCGCCGCCGACGCGATCCGGGCGGCGATACGCGCCGCGACCATCGAGACGATCGGCTGTGCCTCGTGCGGCCGATCCTGGGACGTGCCGCGACCGACGCCCGTGGTTCCAAGGACACGGCTCCGCGGGGAGCCACCCGACGATTCGCCGGCCGGCTCGTGTCCGGAATGTGGCAAGACCTTCTGTGTCGCCTGCCGCAAGGACGAGCTGCGCGAAGGCAGGTTTACCTGCCCGGATTGCGGTGTAACCCTGAACCTGAATGACGACCGGGTCCGCTGGATCGTACTGGACCGCATCAGGTCATCGGCCGACTGACGGTTCGCCCCGATGGCACGACCGTCACTGGCCTGGAGCTCATACCGGTCCTCCTGCACCCAGTGACATTGTTTGTTGTTTCATGCTATGCTGTGCGGGCATTAGTATTCCCTCGTCTTATCGGGTTCTTTACGGCATTGAGAGGGAGCCGTTCCGGATGGTGCGAATCTCGCCCTTCACGGAACTGTACCCGGCGCTCAGTCCGTCGCGTCTCGACACCGTGTCGATGCCCGCACCCATCGAGTTCCGATCATCCTAGAGCATATTCTTCTCAGACAGGGAATGGTCAATGTACGCTTCCAGTTACTCTCGCTCAGACTCTCGCAATTCCAGGTCGGCGCCGCGTCGCGCGACAGGCGCCCGGACTCCGGGTTCACACATGCACTCATCGCACGCATCAAAGGGCGCGCATGCCAAGCAGTTCATTCATCCTTCGCGCTTCATACAGGAAGCGCGCCTGACGGAAAAGGTCGTCTACGACGCCGTGCATACCTTTGAGGACTTCGCGGTCCACCAGAAGATTCTTGAAAACATCAGAATCAAGGGCTTTACCGCTCCCTCCGCCATTCAGGACCAGACCATCCCGCTCGTGCTGCAGGGCAAGGATGTCGTCGGCATAGCGAACACCGGCACCGGCAAGACCGGCGCCTTCGCCATTCCGATGCTGCATGACCTGATCACGCACATGGATCATAGGGCCATCATCATGGCGCCGACCCGTGAGCTGGCCGAACAGATCATGGAGGAGTGCTTCAGCTTCGGCAAGAGCTGCGGCCTGCGCAGCGCGCTGCTCATCGGCGGGGCTTCGATGCACCTGCAGCGCCGCGACCTGCGCTACAACCCGCGCGTCGTCGTCGGCACACCGGGCCGCATCAAGGATCATATCCAGCAGGGCACGCTGCCGCTATCGCTGTTCAACTTCGTCGTACTCGACGAAGTCGACCGCATGCTCGACATGGGCTTCATCAACGACATCAGCGACATCCTGTCCCGGGTATCGGCGCAGCGCCAGTCGCTCTTCTTCAGCGCGACGATGGAACCCAAGGTTGCCAAACTGATAGAGCGCTTCGCCAGGAACCCGGTAACGGTCTCCACCAAGGAGGGCGCCACGGTCGACAGCGTCAGCCAGAACGTCGTGTACTATTCGGGCAGCAATGACAAGATAGACAAGCTGCACGATGTGCTCATCGGTGCCGATTGTTCCAAGACCATCATCTTCGACGACACCAAGCGCGCGGTCGAGAGACTCGGACACGAACTGAAGGCGCGCGGCTTCAAGGTTGACGAGATTCATGGCGACAAGACCCAGGCGCAGCGGTCGAGGGCCATCAAACGGCTCAAGAGTGACGAGATACGCATTCTGGTGGCTACCGATGTCGCCGCACGCGGCCTCGATGTGACCGACATTACCCATGTCATCAACTATTCGACGCCCACTACCTGGGATGACTATGTGCATCGCATCGGCCGCACCGGCCGCGCCGGCAAGGGCGGTTGCGCTCTGACATTCCTGCCCCGCGCCTGACAAAAAAAGACCCGCGCGGCGACATGCCCGCGCGGGTTGACTTCCAGATCGAGCCTGTTATTTCTTTATGCGTTCCTTCAGGTCGGCCATCGAGAAGCCGTACTGGTCCTTGAGGTCGCGCAATGGTTTGTCCACCGGTATGTCGGCTGGCAGGCCAAGCTTCGCGATAATCGCCTGATTGCTGGTCTTGAGCGCCGCGCTCAGGTCGGCGATGCTCATCGTGCCCTCAAGGGCGAAGTCAGCTGGCACGACAAACGCCGCCGCTGCCGGCGCAGCGGGCGTTGCCGGAGCGGGCGTCGCAGGAGCCGCGTCGGCGGTGCTCGCCGGCGCAGCGGGCATCAGATCGCCCTTCTCGCCTGCGTACGGCACGCCCAGTATCTTCGCGACCGCAACCCGCACCGCATCCGCCTCGAACGAATCGACGCCGATCAGCTTGCCGGTATCCTTGAGCATGGTATCGGCCGGAATCTTGTTGCCGTCGACGCCAACTTCACGATACAGCCGCTCCAGCTCGATGCCAAATGAGCTGGCCACGGAACCCCAGGTCGACGATCCCTTGATGTCCGTGACATCGAGTGAGCCCTCGGTAGAGAGTTGATTCAGCGTCGGAGCTGTGAAGTGCAGCATGCCGGTGGCCTGCCCTATCGCCGCGGCTCCGAGATAGATGCCGAAACCGATCGCGACGATGGCGCCAACCTTGACCGCCTTGCCACCGAGCGTGGTCACGAGCGAACTCTTCTTGGTCGGGCAGGTCGTGACACATTCCATGCAGGAGATGCATTCCGGGGAGTCGACCGCGCCGGCATGGGACACATCGATGTTCATCGGGCATACGCGGTCGCACTTGGAGCATGATATGCAGGTGGACTCGATGCGCTTGATCCTGAAGAGCGGTATGCGGCCGAGGATTGCGTTGACGGCGCCCAGGGGGCACAGGTACTTGCAGAATGCCCGTTCATACAGCATCGACAGCACGAGGATCAGCACCAGGATGACGAAGCCCACCGCGAATTCCGCCCAGACGGCGGAGAGCCCCGCCGAAAGGTGGCCGAAGGCGGCCAGCGGGTCGTATGGCCGGATGATCAGCTCACTGGTCTTCCAGGTGCCATAAATGATCCCGACGAGCACCACGTACTTGAGCCAGCGAAGCACCGAGTCGAGCTTCTTTGGCACGGCAAAGTGCCTGCCAAAGATCTTCTTGCCAAGCCAGCCGAAGACGCCCTGCAGGGCTCCGAAGGCGCATATCCAGCCGCAGAAGAACCGTGACAGCACGACGCCCAGCGCGACGATGCCGCCGAAGAGCACCACGGTGCCCGGCTCTATCTTCTTGATCAATTCACCGCCGGCGACATACTTCATCAATGTCTCCAGACCGCCAAAGGGGTCGAGCGCATCGATCGATGGTATGCCTTGCACCCGTTGGTGCAGAATCGTCAGAATGGTCAGGCCACCCAATACGACGCCAAGCGTCACGCGCCTGAGTATCTGGATCTTCGACATGTGTGCAGCCATCAAGGCCTCCTCGTTTTCCGTGTGGTATCAGTATAGTCCATCGAGAACAATAAGCCAGTCGCGCTATCGCGGGAAATCCCCGAAGAGAAAGAAGGTCTTGATGAAGTTGGGCTTGATCTGCCCGAAGGCATCGGCGAATCCCTTCTCGTCGCCGCCCGCTAGCGCCGTCCGTGCGCCGTGCAAGATGGAGTCGATCACCTGCCACTGCGCGGCATAGGCCCCCATCGCGGTGCTCGGCAACGACATGGCCGGCAGCAGTCCTTCCATGGCCTTGACCTTGTTCCATCGGGCTATCAGCAGGTCCAGGTCAGCCGCTACGCTCGACGTCTCGGCGGGGGTCATGTCGGCCAGCTTCTTCGCCGGTTTGCCGTTGATCAGATCCTCCATCGAATTGTGGAACAGCGTCAGATAGTCGCCGAAATACGGTATGTGCTGGCGCGAACGGGAAGCAAGGAGCACCATTCTGACGGCTTCGAGTGCCTCGTGGGCGGCCGGGCCATCGGAGTCATCGATGATGGCTATATGCGCCCTGGCGACCGCCACCCCGACCATGCCAAGATCATCGGCCCATTCGGCATCGAAGCCAGACTGGGTGGCATAGCGCCCCTTGAAGTCATTCCAGGCAACCTCGAATGCGGCGAAGGCCACCTTGGCCTTCGCCTGCTGGTCGGGCTGACCGGTCAGCCCAGTGCTGCGATGTACTTCTTGTCCAGCGCGACCATCGATGGAACCACGTCAGCCGGCACGGCGAACGCGCCGGTTGCCACGAGCGCCGTCAGGGCGGCCGCACAGAAGATTCTTCGGGTGTTCATCAACGCTCCAGACCAGCGTCAGGCTGTGCTTCAAGCTCGGCCTTCATCGATCTGAAGGTCTCCGCATCAATTTCGCCACGGGCGAAGCGCTCGGTCAGTATCAGCACCCCCCGCTGGCCGGCGTCAACCGGATCCGCCGTTCGGGTCAGGCGGCTGCGCCGCAGCGCGATGACCGCAAAGACGATCAGCCCGATGACCAGCGCCCCCATCACGATGGCGCCCCAGGGAAAACCAAAACCATAGCCGGGATGCGCCCAGCTGCCACCATTGAAACCACGATACATGTGCAACCTCCATAGGAATCCAAATATATGCACCTTTCTATATGCAATAGCCGTGCCAACTGGGCAGAAGGCTTTCCAGCCGGCTTTCAGGCACGCGTCACCTGACATTCCAGGTGTGCAGTGGGAACAAAATGCCCCGCGGCGGGAAACTTTTGCCCGCGGGCAGCACGCGACTCGCAGCGGCAAGCGGCGGCGGGCGGACAGCGATGCAGCTCCAGCGAGCTTGACTACCCCGAGCAAATGCCTGAAAATTACCGTTGACGGCCTACGATTGGAGTCCTCATGAAAAACAAAATGATCGCAGCAGCGTCGCTCCTTATCGCACTGTCGGTTCTGATGTCGTGTGCCCCCAAGCCACTGATCATAGGGTTTGTCGGGCCGCTGACCGGATCGTCCGCGCCTATCGGCCTGGGCACACGCAACGGCTTCCTGATGGCGTTTGGTTCAGGGCCGGGTGCTGCCCCCGGGAATATTCCGCCCTGCACCCTCGTCGTGCAGGATGACCACAACGACGCCGACCTGTGCCTGTCGGCCCTTGCAGAACTGAAGCACGAGGGTTGCTCCATCGTCATCCTCTGTACCACGAGTCAGGCGGCGACCAAGGCGATACCATGGGCGATGCAGCACGACATGCTGGTAATCACGCCGACCATTTCGACTCCGGTTCCAGGCGTCGACAACTCGCTCTTTGTTCGCATCAACATGGGTTCGGCCTTTTATGGCAAGGCGCTGGCGGACCTTGCGATCGGCCGCCTGAGCAGGAAGCGCGTAGCCCTGGCAGGTGACATGGTCAACGCAGACTACGTCAACTCGGTGATCGATTCCTTCACGAGCGCCTATGCCGCCGCTGGCGGCACGATCTCGTTCACGAAATTCTTCAATTCCAGAACGGGCAAGCCGGCTGAGGGTATTGTGCAGGCAATCGAGGAGAACCACAGCGACGGGCTCCTCATCGTTGCGGCGAGTACCGAGGTGGTGCAGATTGCGAAGGAACTCGAACGGGCCGGATCACGGACCCAGCTCCTGCTGCCACCCTGGCCGCTGACCCTCGACCTGCTGCAGAACGGCGGCAAGGCGGTGGAAGGCGCGGTGGCGGTATCGATAGCGGACCTGGAATTCCGTTCCGCGGCGGGCAAGGGCTTCGTTGAGCATTACCTGGCAGAGTATGGGGAACAACCAAGCTTTACCGCCCTGTTCGGGTATGAAGCCGCGGCGATGCTCCGCACCACGCTGGCGACAGGTATCAGACCGACGCCCCGGCTGGTCAAGGACAAGATTCTTGCCATACATGAATTTGAAGGGCTGCAGGGCACCATCCGTTTCGATGCGCATGGCGATGCCGAACGGGACCTGTTCAGATACGTCATCGAGCATGGCCACTACAAGAGCATCGATTGAATGAGCACGTCGGTCACCCTCTCGAGCTACCTTGCCAGCATCATCATGCTCTTCGCCATACTGTTCATGGCGGCCAGTTTCGCGAGCCTGTGGACGCTCAGCTCGACCATGCAGCAATCATTTGCCACGATGAACTCGATCAGCGCCACGCTCGTCGCCAACAGGCTCGACGAGTTCTTCTCGCGGGTTGGCGATTCGACTCGCCATATAGCGGCGATGGCCAGCAGGCGGGACATCTATCCGCCGGAACACCTGCAGGCCTATCTGGAAGAGGGGCTGAAGGACTTTCCGTTCATGGATCGCATCGAGGTACTCGGGCTCGATGGCCGGATCATCGCGCTGGCGCCTGCCGACCCCGGCAGCATCGGCATATCGCGGGAAGGAGAGCAGATATTCGAGTCGGTACGGAAAGCCGCAGGCGGCTACTGGTCAGACTCATACATATCATCGCAGGGCAACATGCCGGCGGTCACCTATGGCATCACCATGGGTGCCAATGTAATCCTGGTCGGCCTGAACCTGAGGTGGATGCGTGACTTCACGTCGAGCACGCTGTCCATGCCCGGTAATCAATTCGAAATACGCCTGACCGACGGCAACGGCATACTCCTCTACCATTCCGACATGCTCCATGTGTTGCGCAGGGAGCGACAGGCAGACTTTCTTCGCGTCCGCCAGTCCGAAGATTCGGCGCAACCGATCCAGGTCAGGGAGGGATCAACCGCGTGGCTCGTCGCCGCCAAGACGCTGCACGGCCCCAGCTGGCATGTGCTCGTGATGTATCCCCAGGACGCATTCTATGCGTCATTGCGGCAGGTGTTGCTGGGACTGTCCGGATTCTCCGTGCTGATCGCCACCATAGGCGTCGTGTTCTGGCGCATGAGACTGCGCAGGGTCTGGACCGCGTTCGCATCGATATCCAGGGAAGCGGGACGGATATCGCAGGGTGATTATGGCAAGCTCAAGGACTTTGGCGAAGGCTTCGTCGAGTTCGTGGAAGTTGGCAAGAGCCTGGACCGGATGGTCGGGGCCATTGGCGAGCGGGAAGGCACGCTCCGGGATCGCGAGCGGGGTTTCGTTGAAATCCTCGCGTCGATCGAGCTGGTCGCGATTACCGTTGACCAGGGCGGGGTTATACGGTACGCGAACCCATACGCGCTCGAGATACTTGGATATGGACTCGACGAGCTCGCGGGCCACACATTCAAATCGATGCTGTGCGAGCCGGAACAGCAGTGCCCCTTTGAAAACGTCCTGATGGGAATCCAGGCATCTATACTGGTGCGTTCGTCCGTGCTGGTGAAGCATGGCGACAGCCGTGTCATCGACTGGAGCATCGTGCGCAACCTGGACGCCGACGGGCGGATAGCCGGTGCGACCGGCATCGGGCACGACACAACCGAGATGATACAGGCCAGGGACCGTATTGAACGGTCACTCGGCGAGAAGGATATCCTGCTCCGCGAGGTGCATCACCGCGTGAAGAACAACCTGCAGGTAGTCGTCAGCCTGTTGTCACTGCAGCAGACCGAGACCAAGGATGAGCAGGTCCTGGTCGCACTGCTCGAAGCGGGATCGCGCATCCACTCGATAGCTCTGGTCCATGAGCTTCTGTACGGCTCCGATGATTTTGGCGGACTCGATTTCAGGACCTACACCGAGTCGCTCGTCGGCAATCTCCTGACCAGTCACGGCACTCCGACGATCCGGTACCGGTTCAGGTTCGAGGGATTCAAGCTGAGCCTCGTCGAAGCGGTACCATGCGGATTGATCCTGAACGAGGCGGTTACCAACTGCGTGAAGCATGCCTTCCCGCCCGGATGGCAGGGTTTCCCGCTTATAGAGTTCTCTGGTGGCCTGCAGAACGATGGATCGGCCATCATCGAGATCCGCGACAATGGAGTCGGATTGGATACGGCTGGAGGATCGCCAACCCGCAAACATCTGGGCCTGACCATCATGCAGGTGCTGGCGGAACAGGTTGACGGCACGCTACGGACCTACACCGATGGTGGCACGGTGGTGGAATTGAGGTTCAGGCCCGGCACGATCACCCGTTGAAGCATGGCAGCAGCGCGGGCTGAAGGCTCGCGGCTCAGTCGCCACGCTCCCGGCTCAGTCGCCAGGCTCGCGGGCGTCGTCCTGCTCGGCCGTTCCATTCCTGCGCAGGGCATCTACGGAGGCTGTCAGCTCCTCCAGAGCCTTTGCGTTGGCATTGAGCCTGTATTCGACCGTATTGAGGACCCAGAATACGAAGTGGTTGAACTTCTGGTTTGCATGGATCATCCACAGCATCTTGATCGAAATGAGGAAGACCCCGACTTCTATGGAGATGGTGGTGGGCAGCGGATGAAAGAGCAATTCGACCCCGAAGAATCCAAGTACCATGACGATGAAGAACACATTGATGATCGTATCCGCCTTGGAGTACTGCACACCGCCAATCTGGCCCATCAGCTGTCTGATCCGGGCCCGCTCGCGATGGAACTCGGCAATATCATCATTGATTGACGCATCGGTCTCGATGTCGGGGTTGTGCGGGCCGCGCCTCGGCGCCGATTTCGCTTGTGTTGCCATGGTACTGCGCTCCTTATGACTACAGCTTGAACGATTTTTCGTCCGTGTCAACTGGAAACTGGCACCATGACGCCTGCGGCCCCTGCTACCGGGCCTTCCGCAGTCGCGGCCCCCCAAACACATGGACAAGCAGCCCTCCCAGGACCAGCGCCGATGCGATCGCGTCGGTAAACGTGAAATGCTCGCCGAGCACGATCGCTCCCGCGCTGACGCCAAAGATCGGCACCAGCAGCGAGAAGGGGGCTATCCGGCTCGCACCGTGCCGCATGATGAGCTGGTTCCAGATACCATAGCCAAACAGCGTCGAGAGCACGACCAGGTATGCTATCGAGCCTATCGACACGACGCCCAGGTGGGCGAGCGAGCCGGCAACGACGGCCGGCCCCTCCAGAATCAGAGAGAGCCCGATGAGCGGGGCGGCCGCGAACACGCTTGACCACACCATCAGTGCGAGACCGTCGGTCCGGGGCATCTTCCTTGCGACGATATTGGCACAGGCCCAGAAGAAGGAGGCGAGCAGCAGCAGTGCCGTCAGTGCCAGCGACAGTGAGCCCGTCTTGCCCGACACGGCGACCACGACAAGGCCGCACCCGGCCACCACCATGCCGGCCACATGGTGCACATGGATACGCTCCTTCAGGAAGCCCGCCGCCAGGAGCGCTGTAAAGAATGCTTGTGACTGCAATAGGATGGAGCTGAGGCCAGCCGGTGCCCCGAGTTTGATGGCGGTAAAGAGGAGGCCAAATTCACCTATGCCCAGAATCATGCCATACGCGACCAGCCAGGATACCGCCACCTTCGGCCGCTTGACAAACAGCATGGCCGGGAACGCGCTCAGCACAAACCGGATCGCAGCCAGAAGCAGCGGAGGAACCCCGGAGACGCCGACCTTGATGGCGATGAAATTGAGTCCCCATATGACCGAAACCAGCAACGCGCCAAGGAGGGCACTGACGGGAAGACGCTGCGATGCTTCTGTGGTACGCATGGGCGGATTATATAGCCGGCACTTGACGATGGCAACGCAATCGCATCGCGGCTTTCATTTGCTTCCCGGCCCCGTTGTCCGTACCTTTGACGCACGAGGTGTGCCATGAACAAGAACAACAGACTACCCGCCCTCTACATACCGCATGGCGGCGGCCCGTGGCATGTGATGAAGGATTCCTTCGGCAGTGACTCTGGCTACGATGCCCTCGAGGCGTACCTGATCGAGCTGGGGGCGCGCTACCGCGGCAACATCAAATCCATCCTGATGATATCGGCGCACTGGGAAGAGGCCAGGCCGACGATTCATGACGGCAGCAAGCCTGGCATGCTCTACGACTATGGCGGCTTTCCGGAATTCACCTACAGCCTGCAATGGCCGGCACCGGGCAACCCAGCGCTTGCTGCCCGTGCCAACCAGTTGCTGCAGCAGGCGGGGTTCGAGACCAGAACCGAGTCCGAACGTGGCTATGACCATGGCACCTTCGTGCCAATGATGATTGCCTTTCCGGAGGCGAGCATCCCCGTGGCCCAGCTGTCGCTGGTGACAGGACTCGATCCCGCCACACATTTCGCGATGGGCGCGGCGCTCGAGCCGCTCCGTGACGAAGGTGTGCTCATCATCGGCAGTGGCATGAGCTACCACAACATGCGCGGCTTCATGTCTGGCGACCCGCACGCGCTGGACGCATCCAGGCACTTCGATGACTGGCTTGCCAGGACGGTGGCGATAGCCGACCCTGAGCTGCGCCGGGAGGCTCTGGTGCACTGGAAGCAGGCACCCGATGCACTGGCCTGCCACCCACGGAGCGAACACCTCGTGCCGCTGTTCATTGCTGCCGGCGCAGCCGGCTCCGATGCCGGCCGGCGCGAGTACTCCGGCATCCTGATGGGCGTGCACGTCGCCAGTCATGTCTTCGGCGCCTAGAAGCTCAGTCTTGCCCCGACATAGACTCCATCGTTCGCATCGTACTGGCCAAAGTCACCGGAGTCACCCAGGAATATGTACGCGCCGGCGAAGAACTCCAGCCCGTCCGCGACATCCCAGGTAACCTTGGGCTTGACGAGCGCGTCAGGAGCCGCAAGGCCGATGTAGACGAAGACCTCTAGGGTCAGCGTATCATCCAGGTAGGTCCTGGCCACGACAAGGGTAGCGGTATTCCTGACCGCGTCGTCGACCAGGTCCGGCTCATGGTCCAGTATGATGTCCTGGACGAATTGCAGCCCGAAGTTGTAGCCGGCTACGGAGAAGTCAGTGCCGACGAGGTACGCAAGCTCGTTCTTCTCGGCATAGCCTTCGGGGTAGACCATTGGGTTGCCCTGGAAGCGCTTGTTGCCGTAGAAGGCTCCTTCCGAGCGCAAAATGAACGGTCCCAGAGCTCCGGAGACGGCATAGCCGCCGGCGGCGACCTGGTAGTACTCGGGTTTGACGGTGAGCGGCCCCAGGCTCACGACCCTGAACACCGGCGTGTCGTTCCAGAACCAGCCGCCCATCAGCGAGACATCTGCGGCCGGGCCCATCCACGAATACCGGGCGAAATACTCGCCGTTCTGCAGCGACAGGGCCGGCAGCGACCCCGGCTGGATTGTCGGCGTTGTCGCGAAGGGCATCGTCGGCGCCCAGAGGCCGGTGGCGCTGGGGGAGACTGACGGGGTGAACCAGGGCAGCCATACCAGCTCCAGCCCCTGCGTGCCGGCGTGCAGATTGAGTCTGGCGCCGGTCACGGCCAGACGCAATTCCTCGAAATCGGGGATCAGGAACTGTGACATATCCTTGGGCGAGACGATGTCGGTGATGAAGACGCCATCGCCCTTGCCCCAGATGATCTGCTGCTTGCCGACACGGGCATCGAGCAGCGTTCCATGGAGATCGATATAGGCTTCCCGAAGCTCCACGGGCTTGACCGTGCCATCACGCTCATAGAGCACAGGATTGGCGTACACGGCCGTGTCGCCGAGCGCGTACGAGAACCGCAGGTCAAACGTGTTCTCGGCAAGGAACAATGAGCCGTCGTCGACCAGCGCGCCGGTCTTGGTCCGCACATAGCCGTTGATGGCCACCCCGTCGTCTGCCAGTGCGGGCAACGACGCAAGCATCGACAGGCCGATGGCGGCCGCCAGCACCCTTCGCATCCTCATCACAACCCCCTCGTCATGGCCAGTTCGGAGAACGAACCGTCCGCGATGCCGGTGTTGATCCGCACATCGCTGAACTCCATCCTGGTGCTGGTGCCCTTCTGCGCGTTGTGCATCTCGGTCTTCGTGATGATCCAGACTCCCGAGACAAGCTCGACAGACGAGACGCGCAGCGTCTTGAGAAGCGCTCCCCGTCTGTCATAGTAATCGCGCTTGAGGCCCACGGATTTCTCCTTGGACACCCAGGTGACGGTCCTGGAATAGAGATCGGCCGGATTCTTCGGCACGCTCTCCACAACCCAGCATTGCTCGCCGTCGACCGTCTCGGTGCCGGTCAGCGTGTGGGCGTCGGCCGAAGGCTGGCGGTCACCCAGGTCGTCATAGGTGAAATCCGAACCCATGAAGTAGTCGCCCCGGCCTTCCGACGATATGCGCTTGACCCGCTTCAGGGCCGGCAGGTAGATCCACTGGTCGTCGCTCTTCCCGGCATCGGCATAGCTCCAGTTCATGAAGGACGTGCCACGGACGTCGGCCGGACTCTGGAACACCATCAGCTTCTTGTCGATCGATCCGTAGGTACCCAGGACCTGCTTGATCGAGCGGACCCGTTCCTTGCCCTTCGCGTCGACGAGCGTCATGGTCAGAAGGCCGCTCATGTCCTTGCCTTGCGGCCGATCATGGACGGCCTGCATTATTGCCATGCCGGTAGGCTCGGCCATGGCGGTGGCCGCGGCGATCAGCGAGAAGACCGCGAATGGTATCCACGTCTTGTGATAGCACTTCATGAGTGATGCTCCTTGATGGAAACGTATGATTTCCTCAATACGAGGAACATGATGGTGACCGTCGCCACAAACGAGGTCAGCATGTTGAGTGACACGAGAGCGCCAACCTGGCGGTTGGGCGGAAATACCGAGAATAGCAGCACCATGAAGCCGGCAATCACGATGGTAGCGTTCAGCAGCACGGCCCTGCCGGTATGGCTCATCGCGAAGCGGGCCGCATCGGTCGCGTTGCCCGTCTCCTTGAGGCGTTCATGGTACCGGTCGATGAAGTGAATGGCGTAATCGACACCGATGCCGACCGCTATACTGGAGATCAGCGCCGTCGAGGTGGTCAGCGGAATGCCGAGCAGCCCCATGATGCCGAAGTTGACGGCAATGCTGATGGCGACCGGGATGGAACCGATCAGGCCCAGCTTGATGCTCTTGAACATGAACGCGACGAGCAGGAATACGACCAGTACCGAAATGCCCAGGCTGCTGATCTGTCCGTTCAGGATCAGTCCCGCGAACACCAGGCTCTTGTAGCCGGAACCGGCATAGCGTATCCGTATGCCATGCTCGGCGAAGCGGGCGGCCGTCGAGTCGAAGTACGCAACGACGTTGCCGATGGTCTGGGAGTCGTCGCTCTTCATCTGTACCGTCAGGTTGGCGCCATGATAGTCGGAGTCAACAACCTTCCAGAGGTTGGCCGGATCGCCCGACATCTCGTACAGCAGCAGGTACTGGGCCACCATGTCGGCGCTCTCGGGTATGCTGTCATACTCGGCACGGTCCTCGTGCATCACCTTGTTCATGCGCCGCAGATAATTGGTGATCGACACGGCATCGCCGACCCGATCGAGCGACAGGGCGCCATGCTGAACCTCGTCGAGCAGGGTCAGTACGGCGGGATCCTTGAAGGTGTCGGGCTCCCTGGCATCGAGTATGACATTGAGCGTCGAGGTGCCGCCGAAACGCGCGTTCATGAACGCATCCGTCCTGACGATGTCGCTTGACTTCTCGAAATTCGCGAGGAAGCTCGTGTTGATCCAGACCATCGATATGCCGAACAGCGACAGGGCGACGATCAGCACCGACGCGGTGATCACCGGAGCGGGATGCCTGGTCATCATGTCGGCGAAGCGGCCACCGAAGGAGCTGGCGGCGCGGAGCTCGTGTTCGCCAGCCGTGTCCGCGCTGGTGTGCCTGCGACCCGTGCCGAACAGCATGATGCCGGCCGGTATCAGCAACATCGTCAGCAGCAACGATGCAAGCACGCCGAAGGCCGAGAAGAGGCCGAAGTACTTGACCGGAAAGACCTGCGATGTCAGGAGTGACACGAACCCGGCCATGGTCGTCAGCCCCGCGAACAGGACGGGGCTCCATATCACATCGATGACATTGCCCACGACTTCAGACCTGCCCGCGGCGGGGTGTTCGCGCACATAGTAGTCTATCTGATTGTACAGGTGGATGCCGTAGGCCACGCCGATGGCTATCAGCATCACCGGTATCATGATGGTCACCGTGTAGACAGGCACGCCAAGCCCTACCATCAGGCCGAAGCTCCAGAGCGTGCTCATCAGCACGACCAGGAGGGCGATAAACATTCGTATGACGCTCCTGAGCACGATGAAGAGCACGAGCGCTATGACGAGTATGACGAGCGGCCCCATCCTGGCCATGTCCCTGGGGCCCAGTATGGCCATCGTGCCTTCGACTATCGGGCGGCCGGCCACATGCAGTGTCTCCGGTCCGCTGAACGAGGCGGCGAGCTTCTGGATCCGGTTGTACAGATCGCTGGAGAAGGTGCCCTTGGCCAGATCGACCTTGATCAGCGTCGTCTTCTCGTCGGCGGAGACGAGCCGCCCGTTGATCATGTCGTTGCCCCGGACGCGGTCGCGGATGGCGGCGCAGGCGGCATCGTCGGTCGGAGCGTCGACATAGAATTTGCGCACATCGAGTCCGTCCGCCGTGCCCAGGATGTTGTCGGCCGTGTGTAGCGACGTCACATCAGCGGCCTCGATCTCGTCGAAGGCGACCAGCGCATCCTCGATCCGCGTGATCTTGGACAGCGTGCCCGGGTTGTAGATCGAGTCCGGATGCTCCACCGCTATCAGGATCGCATCGCGGATATTGAAGCGCTCGTCGGCCTCGTCGCTGAACACGAAGGCCGGATGGGTACGCGGCATGTAGGCGTCCAGGTTCGTCTCCATCCGCATGTTCGACGCGAGCACCAGTACCGATGCCACCGTCAGGACGACGGCGATGCCGATCACCCAGACGGGCCGGCGCGCGGCCCACTTGAAGAATCTTCTCATCAGAACCTCCTGTATTGGCAAGTGAGTTATCGATCACTCACTCCCATGGCACAAATATCCAGGCTGGTCCGGCGCCAGGATCAGCGCTGCGTGAACTGTCGCAAGGCCGAACCGACGAGTCGTTCCGTCCGTTCTTCCAGCGGGAATTGGCAGCCCGCAAGCCGCCAGGATGAGACAAGCTGCCGAAAGCCGCCGACCAGAAGCAGCGCCGTCATCGACGGATCGAGGTCCGGGCGCAGCATCCCGCACCGCACGCCGTCGGCAAGCGCCTCCTGTATGATATGCATCGTATCGCCGACTATCAGCGTGATGCGGTCCAGCAACACCTTGTCATTGCGGAACAGATCCTCCGAGAAGAGGACAACGGTCAACGCAGGCTCGCGGGTGAACAGTCGGGCGTGGCCGACAAAGAACGACAGGATGGTCGAGATCGCATCCTGCGCCCCTGCCGGTGGCTGCCTGAGCAACGAGGAACGCGCTGCGGCCATGGAGTCGACCACCGCGGCAAGAATCTGTGACTTCGAGGTGAAGTGACGATACAGGGCCGGCTCCGTAATGCCAATGGCGGCGGCTATCTTCTTCATCGTCAGTTCCTGTATGCCCTCCTCCGCAATGAGGTGGAGGGCTGTCGCCACAATTTCATCCTGCCTGTCGCTCATGATTCCTTCCATGCCAAGTGAGTGATCGATTACCAACATACTGAATAATCATTGCAATGTCAACGGTCAGTGACGCCCCCACCGACCATGCCGGCCATCTTCATCCCGCTGGCGCGCGGCGTCGCGGGATGAGGTCCGGAACCACGATTCCGGCTATGGCATCACGAGCGGAGGCATCCCTGTCCAGAATAACAGGATGCTGAAGTCACGCAGCAGCCTGGCACCAAAGGCCACAACATCGGGCAGATACTCCGGTGGCACCAGAATCTGGCAGTGGCCGAAGGCTGGAACCAGATCGACCTCCTTGAGGAAATCGCTGCTGCCGCTGGCCGCCGCAAGCTCGGCGTACCGTGCCGCATGCGTGGACGGAACGATCGGATCACGTGTGGTGTGCAGTATGACGAGAGGAATGGAGAGCCGCCCCGTGGTCTGATACCAATGTGCCAGGTAGTTGCTTGCATCGGGACGAGAAACCAGTCGCTCGACATCGGTGAGTTCCCCCAGTCCGGGTACGGCATACGTGTCGCCGGTAGTGTCTATGGGGATATGGTCGTGAGTCCTGTCCAACATATCCTCGGTCGCGTGGATGTTGTACCACAGCGCGCCCGCGATCGTCGCAGCAAGCTCGGGAACGAACGAGAGGTTCACAGGCGATGCATCAGACCAGTTGAATACCGGGTCGTCATTGACGGTGGTCGTGGCCATCAGGAGCGCCTCTGGCCCGTCCTCTGGAGTCATCGCGAAGAGCTGCACGAGCAGAGGAACCATCACGCCCGCGAAAGCCGCACTATCCTCAGGTATATACGGTGATCCGGTCGGATGCGCGTCCATCGCGCCCGTGCCGAGTGCCTCGCGCAGGGCTGTCGCCTGAGGCAGACCAGCGGCGACCAGAGCATCGAGCTCGTCGCCAAAGAATCGTTCGAACAGGATTCGAACATTGTAGATGTACTTCACTTCCATGGTGGCTCCCCCAAGGGGGCCATCGATGCAGAGGGCACCGCTGAACAGCTCAGGATTCTTCTCCGCCAGCATGATTGCAATCATTGCGCCTTCCGATGCCCCAACAAGATACACCTTCAGGGGAGCACCATAGGCGTTGGCAAAATAGTCCCGCAACTGCCGCGTCCGAATCGCTCCATCCTTGATGGCCCACCCATTCTCGGAGAAGCTGGATTGAGCGACCGCATAGCCGTTTGCCACCAGGATCTGGCGCATACCCTCCGTATCATTTGAGAGCCCGACGGGCGAAAGCGGGTTCGTATAGCCGTGGGCATAGAGCACCAGACAATGATTCCATGGCGCCAGCGGCACACCAGGCGGGACCGCGGTTGTTGGCATCCATATCTCGTAGAGCGCACCAGGCCCCAGCACGCCAACCTCATGCTGCACACCGGTCAAGGGATCGACGACCACGGGTGACGTGATGCGCCTTGATACAACGGCATCGTCGGTGATGCTTGACTGGAATGCCGGATTGGCGCATCCCATGAGCGAAAGCAGCAGGATCGCCACGAAAGGCACGGCAAGATCCCTGAATTTCATACATCCCTCCTCTGCATGATCCGCCTTGAGCCGATGGGCACCACCGACTCGCGGCAATGACCGAGACGCTCGAGGAACATCGAATGATGGGGATGCGTCAGGAAGGGAAGTCCCGCTTGCGAGTACCTCGGTCTCGTCGGACTTTCGCCCGAGGTGATGGGCCTCTACACTGCTGATCTAGCTGGAACCATGAAGCAGCGCCTCATGGTCGCCACTCGTATGTCCCTCGAGTCGAGTCGGTGACTCTGCGCAGACGCGCCAGCACCAGGCATGATCATCGACAAGCATCGCCTGAAAGCGAAACGACACCGTCTGTCCAGGCCGCTGACGGACACCGGATCCAGCACGGGCGCTCGACGCGTACAGTGCGAAGTATACTGCAAGCCGAATAAAATTCAACAATATTTCTTAATAAAGCATCTCGATGTGAGTCCGGAGTCACCATCGCCGGCCCTAGTTGTACGCGGTGCGCGTCTGTTCGTCGGCCATCGTTGGCGCCAGCCGCCGCTTCCATTCGGGAGCCAGCCAGGTGCCCAGCTTCTCGTGCAGGGCATAGTACTTGGTGGGTATGGGATGCGTGCCAAGCACAACCGTGACGCCGTAGCGCTCGGCCAGGAATCTGGCGAAGTAGTCGATGCTCGGGCACGGCGGGTACCCGACCAGGAGGCCCGTGGCCAGGTGGACGACGGTGGCGCCATTCTTGACCATCTCATCGCCGGCATACTCGATGTTGCCGCCGGGGCAGCCACCGCAGCTGGTGTACCCCACCAGCTCGACCTGCCTGCCCTGGTATGTCGAGAAGGCGCCCTCGCGGGCCCGCATCGAACGCAGGCACTTGCCACCGGCGCAATTCCTGTACCGGTCGCAGATGATGATACCGACGCGAACTGTCTCATCCATGGTGGGCCTCCCGCAGCGCCAGCCTAGCCCCGTCCGGCGTATTTGTCAAATGCCCGTTTGGGTGCCGTTACCAGGAGACGGTCGCCTTGAGTATGGGACCGTAGTGGAACAGGTAGAATGAGGGCGAGGCATCGACGTGATCACTGTCCACGGGGCCCCTGGGTGTCACGCACATGACGGTCTGGCCGCCCACCTCGAAGCCCAGTCCCAGACCCAGCCGTACCGGGCCAAGGTCACCAACCCACTGCGCGCCCAGTATCAGGTTGTAGTCCACGAGCATCGCTATCTGGGTGGCGCTCCACAGCGTCTTGGGAGTATTGGCTGCCTCGATCCAGCCGCGGGCCTCGTCGCTGATGTACGCGAGCCCGACGCCCGCCCGGTCCTGGGTGGCCATCCAGACGGTCAGGCCCTGCATGCCGGCAAAGGTGCCGGCACGCGCGAAGGCCTCGTGGAGAGTGTCGAGGCCAAAGAGGGCGGAATAGGTGTGAAAGGCCATGTCCGGCTGGTATGCGGTGCTCTGATCGGCCCACCAGACGGAGTCACGCACAGGGTCATAGGTCAGGATGGTCAGCTGCACCGGCAGCCGGTACGAGGTATAACCGGCGCCAAAGTAGTCGATGCCGCCAGCCTTGGTGTAGTAGAGCAGGTCAACGGCAACAAAGGGATTGTCGAACGGGTACACGGCAGGCATACCCGGAAGGGCCGCGCCGGTCCACACCGCGGTACCCCGCAGCTCGGAAGTCTGGACGCGCAGCGCAAAGCCGTCGTAGTTGATGTAGCCCATGAAGCGGTCGAGTCTGCCGATCAGGTTGTTGTCCACATCGATATTGAGTCCGACCTTGAGGCGCAGCTTCCTCAAGAACAGTTCGCCCTCGTAGGTGGTGCTGGCGGTCTGGTCCATGTCGAGGGTCAGCTGGTTGAGCCGCGGGGTGTCGTAGCCCCACAGGGCGTCACCCAGTGCATTGAAGTCGCCGGAGCCCCAGGTGTCGATCGGCACGATGGAGAGGCTGCCGCTGGTCGACAGCCAGGAGGCCAGCGCGTGCTCGGCGGCCGGCAAGGGCTGGGCGCCGGCCGACAGGGCCGACGCGAGCGCCAGCACGGGCACAAAGCAGAGGACGATGGGCCGTTTCATGCATACCAGTATAGCACGATTCGCGCGTTGACCGTGCCGCCCCACGCCATTATATTGTGTCCATGATCGACGCGACCTCCGGGAACCTGATCGTTTGGTTCCTCTATTTCTCGGTGGCGGCAGCCTTTGGATGGGTGATTGAATCGACCTTCCGGAGCGTTACCGAACACCACTGGGTCAACTCCGGCTTCCTGTCCGGCCCCTTCATACCAATCTATGGCTTCGGCGCACTGGCGCTTGCCGCGCTGGCGCGGGCACTGACGAACGCGCACTGGGCGCTCTTCTGGCCGATACTTGTCGTGACGCCGACCGTCGTGGAATATGTATCCTCGTACCTGCTTGAAAAGGCCTTCGGCCTTCGATTGTGGGATTATTCCAGGGAGCCCTTGAACATTCATGGGCGGATATGCCTGCTCTTCTCCATCTACTGGGCGATCATGACGGTGCTGACCATCCACTTCGTCGAGCCGTTTGTGCTGGCACGCATCAGGGCTCTGGGCGAGTATACCCGTGTCTACCTGTCGGGGGCGCTGTCCATGTACTTCGTGATGGATACCGTTGGCTCAAGCAAGGCGCTCATCAATTTCAAGGCCTTTGTCGTCGATCTGCGCGCACTGGTCGAACGCGGAGGCTCGTTCCTGCCTTCACTCGAACTTGACACCAAACGCCTGCCGCGAGAGATCAGGCGCATCGTGAAGCCGCTCAAGTCGTTCCCGACGCTGGTTTCCGAATTGCGCCCATCGCTCGATGCCATACCTGGCTGGATTACCTCGAAGCTCGAATCGATAATTGGAGGCAGACATTTCGGGAAGTAGCTTCGAGCGCATGCCCAAGGAACGGCGCATCCTGCAACGCGACGAGCAGTTCTACAGCCTCGCCCAGGAGATCGTCACATCGGCCGGGTACGATACCATTCGGCGCCTGAGCCATCATGACGCCAGCCTGGCCGACCACTCGGTGGCGGTCGCCTACTATGCCTTTGTCATAGCCAGGGCGCTGGGCCTGCGAAAGAACCTGGTGCAGCTGGCCCGCGGCGCCCTGCTACACGATTTCTTCCACTACGACTGGCACGTCTCGAAGCCGCGCTCCGGCGGCCTGCATGGCTTTGACCACCCGCGCGAGGCGCTGGAGAATGCAGAAGCCGCATACGGTCCGCTCTCGCGGCTGGAGCGCGACATCGTGCTGCGACACATGTGGCCGCTGACTCCGATTCCGCCGCGGTTTGCGGAGAGCCTGATCGTCTGCATGGTTGACAAGGCGGTCTCGATAGCCGAATCGTGGAGATCGATCAGGAGCGGCAAGGGACTGGGCGTCCTGTAGCCGGACGGCCCCTCACATCCCGAGCAGGGATCGCAGGAGCGGCCCCAGCGCCGCATTGATGGCGCCCGCTCCCAGAATTGCCCAGAGCGCGTTGATCTTGGTAAAGGCCGCTATCACGAACGCGCCAAGCGCCAGCACCAGCATGATCGGATCGAGCGATACCGGCCTGAGCACCCACAGGGTCATCAGCATCATCGCGAGGCTTCCAGTCCGTAGCGCCTCGTTCAGCGCATTCTTCTTGATCGAAACCTTGCTGGCCAGGAGGGTCGTCATCGCTATAGCGAAAACAGGAAACGCCACGACAGAGAGCGTCGCCGCAATGGCCATCGGGAAGCCACCATGGCTCCAGCCTATCATCGTGGCGGCGTTCAGCGCGATCGGGCCTGGCGTCGACTGGGCTATGGCGATCAAGGCGCGGAATTGAGCCTCGTCGATCCACATCGGCACGACGGCGTTCTTTATGACGCCGACGACAGACCAGCCTCCGCCAAAGGCAATGATACCGATCTTGAAGAAGGTCCATACCACATTCAGTGCTTCCACAGGGCCTCCAGCACATACAGGGCAACGATGCCGGCTAACAGGATGGGCAGGCTCAAGGACGGGAAGAGTATCAGCAGCATGGTCAGCGCCACCACCTCGATGATGCGGGGAGCCGACCAGTTGCGCCGCCTGGCCGTCCGCCATACCATCGCCGCGACGAGCCCCGGAACGACGGCACCGGCGCCGGCAAGGAATCGCTTGACCGCAGGCAGCGAGCCATAACGCGTGAGCAGGCTGCTCACGATGATGATGGCCAGAAAGGGAGGCAGCACGACGCCGAAGAATGCGGCCACCGCTCCCCAGAAGCCGCAGAGCCGTATCGATGACAGCATCGCTGTCGACAGCGCGCTGGGCCCCGGGTAGGCCTGGGCTCGGGCAAAGATGTCCCAGAAATCGTCCTCGGTCACCCACCCGCGCTTCTGCAGGCCGGCACCAATGACCGGTACGATGGCGTAGCCGCCACCGAGGGTCACCGTGTTGATCCACGCAAACAGCCAGAACAGCCGCCATGGCGTCGGCGGCACCATGGCGGGCGTATCGGCTGCCATCGCTACGGGCGCTCCGCCCGATCGGCAGCCGGCGCGGCAACGCTCGTCGCGGTAGCCAGTTCGACCTCGGTCGCTATGTGGTCGGCATCCTTCTGGACGGCCTCCGGCAATGCCATCCACCGGATGGAGCGGGCCTGGGCCACTTCCTTGCGCCAGGAAAGGCTCGCCAGGAGCGGCAGCCCGAGGTGGGCGGCGGCGCCGGCGCTGCCATCATCGAACAGCTGCACCACCTCGCCGCAGCCAGGGCAAACCAGCGTCCGCATGTTCTCGACGATGCCAAGCACCGTGGCATTGAGCATGCCGGCCATCTTGACCTGCTTCGAAACGATCATCGAGACATAGTCCTGCGGGGTAGCGACGACGACGATGCCCGCAAACGGTATGTTCTGGAACGCGGTCAGGGCGATGTCAGACGTTCCGGGCGGAAAATCGACAATCAGATAGTCCAGGTCACCCCAGTTCGTGTCAGCCCAGAACTGCTCGATGGCCTTGGCGAGCAACGGTCCGCGCCATATCACCGGCTCGTCTTCGTGTTCATTGAACAGGTTGATCGACAGCGCCTTGATGCCCTCCTCGTTGACAATGGGAATCAGGCGTTCGCCATCCGACTCGGCGCGGAAGCTATCGATGCCGAGTAGCCTCGGGATGCTCGGCCCGGTGATGTCGGCGTCGAGTATGCCGACCGAGCGGCCACGCGCCGCCAGGGCCTCCGCCAGCAGCACGGCCACGGTCGATTTGCCGACGCCGCCCTTGCCGCTGGCGACACCGATGACTCGTTTGATCCTGGGATTTATCTTCTTTTCCGGAACCAGATCCATGAAAGACTCCTTGAGGCGCAGAGATATATGGTCAATCAGCATGTTCGACTGGCTGTTTGTGATCATAAGCCCAAAAAACAGGGGGCCGGGATTCGACGCGGGAACAAGTATAGAGAAGAGTACGCCGGACGGCAAGCTCCACTGCGGAATTTGGCGCTTCTCGATTTACGACTTATATTCTAATAATTGATACAGGGAGACGGGCATGCACAAGGGAAAAGCATCGCTTTCGCTGCTATTTTCGGTTGTATTCATGGACATGGTTGGCTTCGGCTTCATCATTCCGCTCATACCGGATTACGTACATGAATTCGGCGGAGCACCGGCGCTGGCCGGCATACTGATGGCCAGCTACGCGCTAGGCCAGTTCTTCGCGGCGCCCCTCGTTGGCAGGCTATCGGACCGGTATGGACGCAAGCCCTTGCTGCTGTTCTCCATTGGCGGCACCTTCCTGTCGTTGCTGCTGCTTGGATTTGCCCGATCATTGCCGCTCATATTTGCGAGCAGAATTTTGGACGGTCTGACCGGCGGGAACATCACCGTGGCCCAATCGTACATCGTCGATAGTACCGACGAGAAGTCCAGGGCTCGGGGATTCGGCATCATAGGCATGGCCTTCGGTCTCGGATTCATCATAGGGCCGCTGTTCGGGGGCATCCTGTCGCAATTTGGGCTGTCGACACCGGCATTCGTCGCGGCCGGCATAGCGGCCGCGAATCTCCTGCTGATTACCCTCATGCTGCCGGAAAGCCTGTCGGTAGAGCGCCGCCAGGCGCTTCATGAGAATCCCCGGCGCGCCTTCTCGGGCGCCCTGTTCATGGAAACGCTCAGGCGCAGGGGAACTGGCACGGTACTGCGGATGACCATGGTCTATTCCTTCGCCTTTACGATGTTCGAGAGCATGTTCGCGCTGTTCGCCGCCGAGGCGCTGGGCGTGGGGCCGAGCGAGCGCGGGTGGCTGCTCGCCTACGTCGGGGTGCTGGTGGCCGCTGTGCAGGGAGGCGGTGTCGGCATGCTGGCGCGACGATTCGACGAGCGGAGGCTGGCCATGGTCGCCATCACCGTGGCTGCGGGATCGCTGGCGCTGTACTCAATCGCCCCATCGGTTCCGGCCCTGATGCTCGCACTGGTACCCTTGAGCCTCGGCTCAGGAGTAGCGAGCACCATGCTTCGCACCCTGCTGACCAAGAGTGTGCCCCACGAGTCGTCGGGCGGCATACTCGGCGTGGCGGCGTCGCTGGACAGCATCAACAGGGTCCTCGCCCCGCTGGTGGGTGGATTGATGCTGGGCTGGATCGGGCCTCGCTCGCCGGGGCTACTGGCGGCCGGGCTGGCAGGTGTGGTAGCGTGGTATGGCTGGCGCCACCTTGTGCACGAAGACTGCCTGGCCATGGGCGCCGTGGCGGATGCGTGCGCGGAAGCATCGCAGGAATAAGGAGTCATCGCATGCACAAGACCATTGTCGTCTATGTGACAAGAAGCGGGAACGCGAAGAAACTGGCCGAGATGCTAGCGCTCCTGGCGGGCACCACGGCCGTGCAGATAGTTGACCTGGTCAATCGCAAGGGCTTCTTTGGCTACATGAGAGCCGGATTCCATGCATCCACGAAGAAGGCGACCCCGATTCGCGATCCGCTCGTCGATCTGAGCTCCGCCGATACGGTCGTGATGGTCCAGCCAATATGGGCCTCCGGCGTGGTGCCGCCGCTGCGCACCTGGCTGAGGTCACACGAATCGGAGCTTCGGGACAAGAGACTCGGCCTGTTCACCGTGTGCAAAGGCAGTGACGCATCCGCGGTGAAGCTGGCCTTCGAGGCGGAATTCCGCCCGCTCTCCGCCTTTGGAGGGGCCAAGGAGGCCGACGACGAGGCGACCAGACGGAGCGCCTGTGCGGCATTTGTCGCCGCGCTCGGCTAGCCTCGAGTTCGAGGCTGCGGGCAATCACTACTGCATGGATACAACGCGAGGTGCGCGCCGTGAACATACTTGAACTGAAGGGCGTGACACTTGCCAAGGAAGGCAAGGTGCTGCTCGATTCACTCGATATGGAAATATGGAGAGGCCATGTGCACGCGATCATCGGCCCGAATGGCGCCGGCAAGTCGACGCTGGCCAACACGATCATGGGCCTGTCCGGTTATCGCGACATTGCCGGCGACATTCTCCTCGATGGTTCCTCGATCAAGGGTCTGGGCGTCGATGAGCGGGCACGCCTTGGCATGACACTCGTCTTTCAGGAACCAGCCCGGTTCGAGGGGCTGGGCGTGGCACAGTTCATTCTGGCCGGCTCCAAGGACAAATCGAAGAAGGTGCTGGACACCGCGCTGCAGATGGTCGGCCTCGATCCGGCCAGATACTCGGCCAGGGCCGTCGACAAGACGCTCTCGGGCGGAGAGCGCAAGCGGATAGAGCTGGCATCGATACAGGCCATGAAACCACAGCTCGTGCTGATGGATGAGCCCGACAGTGGCGTCGACATCGATTCGGTTCCCTACATCTTCGAGATCATCAAGGAGCTGAAGCGGGAAGGCTCGACGGTCATACTGATAACGCACAGCCCCCAGGTGCTCAGACAGGCCGACCACGCCTTTCTCCTGTGCGGCGGCCGGCTCGTCGACAAGGGACCAATGGATACGATGTTCGATTACTTCAACGGCACGTGCATACCGTGCAGGCATAAGGGCAAGCCTGCCCAGGAAATACGGCTGTAAGGGTGCATACGATGACAGAAGAACTGACGCAGGCGCAGAAGGACGAGCTGATAGGCGAACTCCTTTCCAGCATCAACGAGCACAAGTATGGGCCTGACATAGCGCACATCGAGATTCATGGCAACGAGGTCCTGGGAACACAGCTCGTGGAAGGACTCGAGGTGACATCGAGGTCCATACCGGACGGCGTGGAAGTGTTCATACGAGTCCGCAAGGATACCACCATCAAGAATCCGGTGCATTTCTGTTTCGGCGTCCTGCCCGATACCGGCACCCAGAATATCGTGTCGCATACCGTCATAGAGGCCGGCGCCAGCGCCAGCTTCATGGCCCACTGCACCTTCCCCAACGCCGTACGGGTCAGACACGTGATGGATGCCGACATGGAAATTCAGGAAGGCGCCAGGCTGAGCTACCTGGAGCGCCATGTCCACGGCCCGGAGGGCGGCGTCACGATCGTTCCCAGAACGCGGGTCGTACTGCGCGATCGCGCCCGCTTCTCGACCGAGTTCGAACTGATCAAGGGCGCCGCCGGCGAGATAGACCTGGACTATGAGGCCGAATGTCAGGCCGACGCGGTTGTCGACATGAAGACCCGCATATTCGGCAGGGGCGTGGACCGGATCCACGTCCGCGAGGCGGCCATGCTCCGCGGGGCATCATCGGTCGCGGTGCTGACCAGCCACATAGCGCTGAAAGACGATGCCAACGCCATCATCGACAGCGAGATTGTCGCCGACGCGCCGTATTCCCGGGGGCATGTGGACTGCAAGGAGATCGTGCAGGGCAATGCCAGGGCGCGGGCGGTGCCGATAGTCCAGGTCAACGATCACCGTGCGCATGTCACCCATGAGGCGGCCATAGGTTCGGTGGACTCGAAGCAGCTGGAAACGCTGCTGAGCCGCGGCCTGACAGAAGACGCGGCTACCGACATGATCATTCAGGGATTGCTCCGCTGAGCATGCCGAGAGCGGTGCACATCGAAAATCTTGACAATTGTTTCTAAACATTGCAACCTATATGCATGGATGAACGAACACGTACGCGCCTGCAGTTCCGGGCCGACATATTCAAGGCCCTTGCCCACCCGATGCGCATACTGATGCTGGAGAAACTGAAGGAGCGTCCCCGGTGCGTCTGCGAGCTGGCGGCCGAGTTGGGCATAGACAAGTCTGTCGCGTCGAAGCACCTGAGCCAGCTCAAGAACGTTGGCCTGATAGACGATTCCAGGCGCGGCACCCTGGTTGAATACCGGCTCGTTGCCGCGTGCGTCCTGGAGACGGCCAGCTGCGCGGAGCGGACGATTATCCAGGCCCGGCGGAAGCGGCTCGACGCGATTGATGGCTGACCGTGCGCCCCGTTCCATACCTTCTGCCCGGCCGTTCGGTGGCGCCGCACCTGGCTGTCGAGTCGCTGCTGCTCGATGCCGAGGCGCACTCCGACCCGGTCCTGCTCTTGTACATCAATGATCGGTCGGTCATCGTGGGCCGCAACCAGAATCCCTGGCGCGAGGTGGCGCCCGGATCCACCGCGCCGGTATACCGACGCATTTCGGGCGGCGGCTCGGTCTTCCATGATACCGGCAACCTGAACTGGGCACTGATCGTACCGCGCGCCAGTCATGACCCCGACGCAGAACTGGCCATGATGGCCGAGGCCGTCTCTGCCTGCGGCGTGCCGGTTGAGCCGGGCGAGCGTGGCGGTCTGTACTGCAGCGCTTCGACTGGCCACGGCGGCAGGAAGGTATCCGGAACGGCACGCCGCATCGGCTCTCGGCGGGTACTGCACCATGGAACGCTGCTGGTCACGACCGATCTTGCCGACATGGGTGCGTGCCTTGGCGGCGCGCCTGGTATGGAAGACCATGCGGTTGCCTCGGTTCCCGCGCGCGTCGTCAACCTGGCCGATGTCAACCCCGGCATGTCGACAGGAGCGCTGATGGAGGCAATCTGCCGCAGTGTGGCGGGGGCGCCCCCGGCTCAATTTCCGCTGGCCGCGCTGCCGCCGGGGCGGCTGGAAGCCGAGACGGCCCGGTTCGCGTCTGAGGAATGGATCTACGGCTCGACCCCGCCATTCGTGCAGACCGTGCGGACGGCCCGCCATTCGGCGCGCATCCTTGTCACGGACGGCATGGTGCAGGAGCTGACGATCGTGCCCGCGGTCATGGACACCGGCCGGTTCCTCGGGGCGCGCTATGAGAACCGGCTGGTGGACCGGGTGCTGCGGCTACTGTCAGACATCGAGAGTGGGACAAACCGGAACTAATCGGTATACTGCAGCGAACACCGTCTGCGGCCGCGGGACTGCCGCCCGCGACGGTCATGCATTTTCGCACAAGGAGCGATGACGATGGGTGAGCGTGCTTTTGATGTGGTGATTCTTGGAGCCGGCCCCGGTGGGTATGTCGCGGCCATCAGGGCGTCCCAGCTGGGACTGAGCGTGGCTGTCGTGGAGAAGGACCTTCCAGGAGGCGTCTGCCTGAACATTGGCTGCATTCCGTCAAAGGCGCTGATCCACCAGGCCAGCGTCTTCCACGACGGCACGGCGCTCCTCAAGAAGACCGGTGCCACGTTCGACCTGTCAGGCTTCGATTACGACAAGGTCTGGAAGTCATCGCGACTCGCCGCCGACAGGCTGTCCAAGGGCGTGCAATACCTGCTCAAGAAGAACAAGGTTGAATACCTGCGCGGGACCGGAACACTGATCGATGCCAGGACCATACGCGTCGATACGGGCAGCTCCACCGAGACGCTCCAGGGCAAGGCGCTGATCGTCGCGACGGGCTCGCGGCCGCGCTCGATACCCGGATTCGCCGTCGATGAGACGTCGGTGCTGTCGTCGACGGGACTGCTGATGTCCAATCACCTGCCCGCATCGATCGTGATTCTGGGAGCCGGGGCCATAGGCATGGAGTTCGCCTATGTGCTTTCGTCGTTCGGCGTCGCCGTTACCATCGTCGAATTGATGCCACAGGTGCTGCCGCTCGAAGACGAGGAGACGGCCAAGGTCGTCGAGAAGTCGTTCGGCTCTCGAGGGGTAACGATACACACAGCCGCCAAGGCCGAGAAGGTCGAGAAGACCGGGTCGGGCTGCGCCGTCCATGTCGTGCTCAAGGATGGCACCGCGTCGGTCATCGAGGCGGAACAGGTGCTGGTGTCCATCGGCAGGGCGCCGAATACCGAGAATCTCGGGCTCGAGGGGCTCGGCATCAAGCTGAACCGCGGCTACGTCGAGACGGGCGACTACTACGAGACCGCCGCCGCCGGCATCTACGCGATCGGTGACATAACGATACAGCCCCAGCTGGCCCATGTCGCCTCCAAGGCGGGCGAGATTGTGGCCGAACATGTGGCACACCTGCTCAAGGGCAGCCCCGAACCGGAAGAGTCGCGCATCAATCCGAATCTGATACCAAGCGCCGTCTACTGCGAACCGGAAGCGGCGTCGTTCGGGCTGTCGGAGAAGAAGGCCAAGGAGCAGGCACTGCCCTACGAGGTGGCCCGGTTCCCATATCGTGGCATCGGCAAGGCGATGGCCACCGAGGCTCCGGACGGGCATATCAAGATCGTGTTCGCGCCTGAGACCGGCGCGATATTGGGCGCGGCAATCGTCGGCATCGGCGCGACCGATACCATACACGAACTGCTGCTCGCCTCGCGCGCCGAGCTGACGCTCGACGACGTCGCCGAGATGATACATGCCCACCCGACGCTGTCCGAAGGCATCATGGAGGCCGCCAAGGCGGGCCTTGGCAAGGCCATCCACATATAGCGGCCTGCTAGGGTTTGCTGGCCATCAGCGCCAGGCAGTCGTAGACCATGCGTCCGCCCTGGTACGTTACGGAACCGCGGCGGACGATGCGCCAGAGGCCATTCTGTATGGCGCCATCGGCCTCGAGGCGTTCCGGGACGTTCGCGGCGCCTTCCAGCATCGTCAGCAGCTCCTGGTTCTGGGTCAGCACGAGCGGCTTGAGTCCGGGGCCGGCGACGATCGACACCGGCTCGATGATCAGATGCGACAGGTCGCTGACCGGCTGGGTCGCCAGGGCGGATTTGGCCTGCAGCCTGATCATCCTGGCGCGCGCGTCCGGCCCGACGGTCTCCTTGCTGGCGGCTATCAGGTCGAGCAGGTAGTTGCGAACATCGTTCAGCTCGCGTATCGATGACAGCTTCTCGATGTCCGGCGATGACTTGAGCACCTTGGCCATGACCGAGATTTCGCGCAGGTAGTGGTTGCGCTGGTTCGATGGCACCAGGTACATCGCGATGATCGATATGGGCAGCCCATCCGGCGATCCATACTGGATGCCGGTCGGACTCCAGCCAACGACGCACATCAGGTCTTCCTCGAAGTCCACCCTGGCGTGGGGACAGGCCCAGCCCTTGCCAAGCGCGGTGTTGGTGGCCCCTTCGCGGGCCATCACGTTGCCGACGACATCGGTACCCGTCGGAATCTGCGGGAACGCCTCGATGATGTGTGCCAGGAACTGCAGCGCATGGTTCTTGTCATTCTCGGGCAACTCGAAGAGCCGGCCTTCCTGCAGTGCGTCAAGTATGGTATCCATGGTCAGACTCCTTCAAATCGATTCAGGAACCAGCGCTTGACCCTGTGGGTCAGCGTGGCATAGAGGAACAGGAAGCCCCCGATCCACAGCCAGTACAGCGGTGGCAGCGCCACGAGTCCAAGCGCGGCGGCAAACGGCGAGTATGGCAGCCATATTCCCAGGCTCATCACCGCCAGCGTTGTCAGCATCATCGGCGCCGACGCGCGGCTCTGGATGAACGGTATCTTCCTTGTCCTGATGATGTGCACGATCAGCGTCTGGGTCAGCAGCGACTCCACGAACCAGCCCGTCTGGAACAGGTGGACGAGACCTTCGCGATGCAGGACCGACAGCGCGGGATCGGTCGAGGCGCCGACCTTGAAGAAGAACCACATCAGCGCAAAGGTCGCGTAGTCGAATATTGAACTGATCGGACCTATGAACATCATGAAACGCTTGATGTTCGCTATGTTCCACTGTACCGGTCTGGCAATCTGGTCCTGATCGACATTGTCCATCGGTATGCCGGTCTGGGAGAAGTCGTACAGCAGGTTGTTGGTCAGTATCTGCAAGGGCTGCATGGGCAGGAACGGCAACAGGTAACTGGCGCCAAGCACGCTGAACATGTTGCCGAAATTCGAGCTGGCACCCATCCTGATGTACTTGATGATGTTGGCGAATATCCTGCGCCCTTCCATGATGCCTTCCTCGAGCACCAGAAGGCTCTTCTCCAGCAGCACGATGTCGGCCGCTTCCTTGGCCACGTCGACGGCGGAATCGACCGATATGCCTACGTCGGCGGTCTTCAGGGCCATCGCGTCATTGATGCCGTCACCCATGTAGCCAACGACATTGCCCTGCGCCCGCAGTTCCCTGACAATATCCTGCTTCTGTCCCGGCGAAAGCTTGACGAAGACATCGCACGTTCTGACGCGCTCGGAAAATTGCGCAGGCTCCAGGCCTGCCAGCTCCGAGCCAGTCATCGCCTTCTTGAACTCGATGCCGACATCCCGGCACACCTTCTCGGTGACGAGCCCGTTGTCTCCGGTCAGCACCTTCACGTGCACGCCGGCATTGCCCAGGAGCCGCACCGCCTCGAGCGCGGATTCCTTGGGCGGGTCCATGAACGCGATGTAGCCGAGCAGCACGAGCTGGCTCTCGTCCTCGACCGAGAAGACGCTCCTGGACCTGGCGAACTCGCGGTACGCGATGCCAAGCACCCGAAAGCCTTCACGGTTCAGCTTCTCCACCTCCTCGAAGAGGTCGGCGCGTATCATGTCGATCAGCGGATAGATCTCCTCGTCGATCTGATAGTGCGTGCAGCAGCTGTATATCTCCTCGACCGCGCCCTTGCATATCAGGACGTTGTCGCCTTCGTATTCAACGACGACCGACATGCGCCGGCGCTGAAAGTCGAACGGCAGCTCGTCGACGAGCCGGCATTCATCGACGTTCAGATCGACATGCTCGATGACGGCCCGGTCGAGCAGGTTCTTGAGGCCCGTCTGGAAGTAGCTGTTCAGGTAGGCGTAGTTGAGCACCTCATCGCTCTTGTTGCCGATGATGTCCACATGGTGCTCGAGTACGACCCGGTCCTGGGTCAGCGTGCCGGTCTTGTCGGTGCACAGGATATTGATGGCGCCAAGGTTCTGGATTGACGGCAGCTTCTTGACGATGACCTTCTTGCCGGCCATCGCGAGCGCGCCCTTGGCAAGATTGACGGTTACGATCATCGGCAGCATCTCGGGCGTCAGGCCCACCGCCACCGACAGCGCGAACAGCAGCGCCTCCAGCCACTGGCCCTTGGTCAGGCCAACGATCAGGAACACCGCGCTGACCAGCACGAGCATGAAGCGTATCATCAGCCAGGTGAAGGCGCGTATGCCCTTGTCAAAGCTGGTTTCGGCGCGCTTCTCGCTGAGCTTCTTCGAGACGGCGCCAAACAGGGTCCGGGTGCCGGTGTTGATGACCACGGCGCGCGCGGTGCCGCTGGTCACGCTGGTGCCCATGAAGCATGCGTTGGTCAGTGCCAGCGCCGACTGGCGTGGCGCGGAATCGATGGCAGTCTTCTCCACCGGCATCGACTCGCCGGTCAGGGCCGACTCACTGACGAAGAAGTCCTTGGCAAAGATCAGCCTGACGTCCGCCGGCACGATCGAGCCGGCCTGCAGCACGACGACGTCGCCGGGCACCAGCTCGGCCATCTTGACCTCGGTCTCGACACCATCGCGCAGCACGTACGAACGCGACTGCACGCGCTTGCCGAGCGCCTCGACCTCGTGGTTCGAGCGCTGATCGAGTATGAACGACAGGCCGACGCTGAGGAGTATCATCGAGCAGACGATGATCGCCGAGACCAGCTCGCCCATCAGGGCCGAGACCGCCGCGATGATCAGCAGCTGCAGTACCAGCGGGCTCCTGAAGCGCTCGAACAGGTCCGCGATGAGGCTCTTGTGGGGTGCCTTTGAGAACTCGTTGGGACCAAACGACGACAGGCGCTTGTCCGCTTCCTTCCCGTCGAGGCCCAGGGCCCGCGCATCGAGACTCGCATACATGTCCGTGACCGGACACGTGCAGAGCTCGACGAGACGCTTCTCGTCGACGCTGGAAACCGCCCGCGCGTTGGCAAACGGCTTGGGCTCAGCGCCGGAGGAGTCTCCATGATGTTTCTTCTGTACCCAGGAGAACAGGGGCATAACTCACCTCGTGCAATGCCGCGAACCCGCAAGCCAGAGGTGAATGGTGGGCAGAAATCAGGTGGTGAGCCTGCCTGATTCGTCACCGGCTACAAGGGTTCTAGGTTCTGGAAATGGATCTTCCGCCTCAGTACGCTGATCATCTGCAATGGTAGTTATACAACTATGACTTCCGTCAGGATTATCCATGACTTTCCCCCCTTTCACCGATAATGAAGGCCGCCATGCGGCTTCGCACTCAGTATGTACCACAATGCTCGGCGTTTCAAGCGGATTCTTCCGCGCGGCCCTGGAATTATGGCGCCGCCGCGGTCATCGAAGGCGACCGATCCGCTCGTCATCGATCCTGCCAAGCAGGCGCAGAAGGCCATCCAGTATGGTCAGCGGGTGCGGTGGGCATCCCGGGATGAAGAGGTCGACCGGCACCACCGATGCGGCGCCGTCGTTCGCCTCGGGATGTCCGCTGAACGGCCCGCCCGAAATGGCACAGGCGCCGACCGCGATCACGATCCTGGGGTCGGGAACCGCGTCATAGGCCTTCTTCAGCGCAAGTTCCATGTTCCTGGTAACCGGTCCCGTTATGAGAAGGCCATCGGCATGCCGCGGCGAGGCGACAAACTGGATGCCAAAGCGCCCCAGATCCCAGCCTATCGTGCCGAGCACGTTGACGTCCGCCTCGCAGGCGTTGCAGCCCCCCGCGCTGACCTGCCTGAGCTTGAGCGACCGGCCCAAGAGCCGCTTCATCGCGGCGTCGAGCTCGCCGGCAAGCCGCATCGTCGCTTCCTGCTCCGAGAGGATCAGGTCGGCGCGCGAGCGGACGGACAGGCGATAGTCGTTCTGGAAACTGATGGCATGCTCGGGGCAGGCCCGCTCGCAATCGGTGCAGAAGAGGCACCTTCCCAGGTCGACCGTGTGCTGGCCGCCGCCGCCACCGATCGCCCCGACGGGGCAGGCATCGATGCAGACCGTGCAGCCGGCAGGGCATGCGCCGGTCTGGAACAGCGGACGCCCCCTGAAGCGGTCAGGCAGTTCGGGGGGCTTGCCCTTTGGAAACGCGATGGTCCGGTATCCTTGCCGCATGCGGGCATACAATGCTTTGAACACGATGTTCCTCCACGCCAGTCACAGTATCGATACGGTCGGCAGCGCTATAGGTCATGCCCGCAATACGATAGATTGAAGCTCTTGTTGCATACCGGAAAGTCGGATATCTCCTGGTCGCGCAGGGCATACGCCAGGCCGAACCAGTTATGGAACGAAGGATCGACGACCTTGTACCGCGAGAACCGGCCGGCGGCATCGGTCAGCGCGACATGGCACAGCTCTCCGCGCCAGCCCTCCACGAGGCTCACCGCCAGGCTGTCTGGCGCGAGCGGGCCGGGGGCCACCGTCACGACGGGGTCTCCAGCCGGAAGGCTTCGCACCTGTTCCCTGATGAAGGTGATCGATCGCTGTATCTCCATCCAGCGCACATAGGCCCGCGCGAACACGTCGCCGGTGTCATAGGTGGAGACGGGAATCTGGGCCAGGCGATAGATGCCGGAAGGCTGGTAGAACCGGGCATCACGGGACAGGCCAGAGGCGCGGGCAGCGGGGCCGACGATGCCGAGCTCCTCGGCGACGGCCTTCGGAAGCACGCCGGTACCCTCGAAGCGAGCCATCACCGATTGCGTCTGCCAGAGCAGGTTGATGGCGATGGCCGTCTCCTTCTCGGCAATGGCGAGCCGGCGCAGGAGTTCCGCCTGGCGGGCTGCATCCATATCGAAGCCGAGTCCAGCCGGCCGCAGCATGCCTCGCCCGAAACGGTTGCCGCAGAGCAGCGCCGTCATGTTCAGGAAATCACCGCGTATGCGGCCACAGAAGCTGGCCGTTGGCAGGTAGCCGACATCGCCCGACAGCGCTCCAAGATCGCCTACATGGTTGGCCAGCCGCTCGAGTTCCAGGAGAACCGCGGCGAGTGCCTGGGCCGGGGCGTTCTTCTTGCGGCCCATCAGCGATTCGATGATCTGCGTATAGGCGGTGGCATGCGCGATGGTGGAATCGCCGGCCAGGGTCTCCGCATAGTGCAGCGACCGGGCATCCGGTCCGCCAACCAGAGCGCGCTCGATGCCGCGATGCTGGTAGCCCAGCGCTATCTCAAGGTGGAACACCTGTTCGCCATGGCACTGGAAACGGAAGTGCCCCGGCTCGATGATGCCGGCATGAATCGGCCCGACGGCCACTTCATGCACCTGTTCACCCTCTACCCGGTAGAAATCGCCAACGCCGGGCAGGATTGGCTCGCCGGCAGCGCGGCCCCAGGCATCGCGCCCGGTCCACGAGTGCTGGTACCGGACAGGCTTGAGCCACGGATGCCCCTCCGGGACGATGCCGAACTGCTCGGCCAGTTCCCGTTCGAAGAGGTGCACCTGCTGGCAACGCGGAGTCAGCGATGGATACGAGCCGCCGGCGATGGTCGTCGTGCCGACGGAGAGCCGGCTGTGCCGGTCATCGGCCACTACCGCATACAGCGCCGTCGCATCGGCTGCGCCCTGCCCCGCACCGAACAGCGCGACGACGCGCTTGCCTTCGGCCACGCCATCGATGATGGCCTGTTCAAAATCGGCAAGCGCCAGGCTCGCCAAGGCATCGAGCCGCACCAGGTTGCTGCCTGGCACCTCGGTAAAGCCATTCTGTACCAGGCTCATGGTCTGCTCCCCAGAAAACGCACCGCATCGTCAAGCAGGCCCCGGAGCGGAGCCGGGATGAAGACGCCGAGCAGCAGCACCAGCGTCAGCAGCACGACGACAGGAGCCGTCGTATGCCAGGCATCACGATACCGCGTCGGTGGCAACTCGGCCGGCACGCGTCCCTGCACCACCTTCAGCACCGTCTGGCCCATGCCTATGAACACGACCAGCAGGAAGACCAGGAAGAGCCCGGCGACCAGGAATCTGCCGGACGCGAAGGCGCCATTGAGTATCGAGAACTCGCTGACGAATGGACCGAACGGCGGCGAACCGGTTATGGCAATGAAGCCAGCCAGGAAGAGCCCGGCGGACACTGGCAGGCGTCGCAGGGCACCTTGCACCACATCGGTATTCTTGCTGTTGTAGGAGCGATGGATGTTGCCGGCGGACAGGAAGAGGACGCCCTTGGTCAGGCCATTGGTCATGATGTGCAGCATCGTGCCGAACAGCGCGGGCAAGCCGATGCCCAGGCCAATCATCAGGATACCCATGTGCTCGACGCTTGAATAGGCGAGCATCCGCTTGAAGTCCCGCTGGCCGACCATGAAGAGCCCGGCTACGGCCATCGAAAGCAGGCCCATGAACAACAGGATGCGCTGGATGAATACCGCCTCGCCGGCGGCCATGGTTATGTGGTAGATGCGCAGGAACGCCAGGAAGGCGCAGCTGGTCACGCCACCCGCCAGAATCGCGCCGACGACGCCAGGAGCCTCGCCATACGCGTCCGGCTTCCAGGTGTGCATCGGGGCAAGGCCCATCTTCGTGCCATAGCCGACGAGGAGCAGTATGACGGCCGCGCGCAGCCAGGTTCTGGACAGCGCCGGCGCCGCAGCCAGCAGCTCCTCGTACTGCAGTGATGGGGCGGTTCCCGCAGCCATCGCCGAATATGCCAGGAAGAAGGTGCCAAGCAGGGCCAGCGCGATGCCGACCGAACCGACCAGCAGGTATTTCCAGGTCGCCTCGATGCTCAGCTTCGAGTGGTTGAAGTATATCAGCGGCGCGGTGGACAGCGTCGTCGCCTCGATGGCGACCCACATCAGGCCCAGATGGTGCGACCATGTGACGAGCCCGATGACACCGAGGAAGATCAAGAGGCAGCTGACGAAGACACGGTTGAGCCGCTCCGCCCGGTACTGCAGATACCCGACCGCGTAGAATGCGCTGAACAGGTACAGCGTGCTGACCACGAGCAGGACGATTCCGCCCGCAGGATCCAGCACCAGCCAGTCATTGGTTGCCCGCAGGTCGGGGCGCGCGAGCACGATAATGGTCAGCGCCGTGTGCGCCACGCCGGCCACCGGCAGCAGCCAGGGGCGCCATCGATTGGAAGGGATGAGCGCGGCGATGCCGGCCATGACCAGCGGAAACAGGATCAGTATGAAGGCCACGACTCACTCCTCCCTCAGCGACACCAGATGGCGGGTATCCATCGATGAAAAAGCCTGATTGATGTGGTTGGTGATGATGGAGACCACGAATATGCCGACGAAGAGGTCGAGGAGTACGCCCATCTCCACGACCAGCGGTATCGCCTCGACAAGCAACATGCCAAAGATGTATATGCCATTCTCCAGGACCAGATACCCCAACACCTGCGATATCGCCTTGTACCTGGTGATCAGCAGGATGAAACCCGTACAGACCGTCGCCAGCGATGTCGGGATGATGAGCGATTCAGCGGGGATGCCCGTCGGTGCCAGCCGCGAGGAGGCCAGCAGGATGACTCCCGTGATCATGGCACCGAGCACGATCGAGGGCACGAACCCGATGAGCGGTTCGGCTTCGCGCTTGATATGCGCGGTCCGCAGCGATCGCGACATCATGAAGGGAATGACCAGCCCCTTGAGCAGTATCGCGGCCGCCGACGCGAGCAGCACGGGAATCGTCAGATCGGTATGCAACAGCAATGGCACGAGGCCGAGCAGCGCACCCTGGGTGCCTACGATACGTATGACGGTCTGGATGCGGCTGTCGCCCAACGCAAAGAGGTTCAATATCATGACGACGACCAGTATCCCGTTCAGCACTTCAATAATGAGCATCGCCATCACCTCACCAACAGAATGAATCCGGACCCGCACAGCAGGAGCGCGCCTATGAGCAGGCTGGGCACATGACGCATGCGAAGCCGCGCCATGATCGATTCGATGACGCCGATGACGACGCTCAATCCCAGCAGTTCGACGACGAACAGGACCCAGTCGAGCCACCAGAGGTTCGTCTGGAACGGCACCATCAGGTGCAGCACCATGGATGCAAGCTCGAAGAGCTTCATCGCCGCGCCATACAGCACAAGTCCAAAGAGCGGACCGCTGTGGTCGAGCACCATCACCTCGTGGATCATCGTCAGCTCGAGATGCGTGTTCGGATCGTCGACAGGGATGCGGCAGCTCTCCGCCAGCATGATGATGAACAGGCCGATCGCGATCAGCACGAACGGCGCGACCAGCGAAGCCGAGATGCCGGCCGCCGGCCCATGCAGCATCGTGTTGAGCGACAGCGAGCCAGAATCCTTGGCCAGAACCAGAAAGGCAAAGAACAGCGCCGGCTCGGAGAGCATCGCGAACGTTACCTCGCGTGCCGCGCCCATGCCCTCGAATGCGGAGCCCGTATCGAGCGCGGCCGCCGTCGTGAAGAACCGTGACAGGCCGAACAGGTACGCGAACAGTATCATGTCTCCCATGAACGAGAGCGGGGCGTTGCTTGCGCCCAGCGGCATCAGGAGCCCCGCGGCCAGCACCGATGCCAGACTGACGATCGGACCTGCCCAGAATATCCAGGTGGTGCTCGTGCTTATGACCAGAGACTTGCGCAGCAACTTGCCGATGTCGTAATACGCCTGCAGCAGCGGCACTCCCCTGCGCCCGGCGAAGAAGGCCTTGGTCTTGTTGATGACCCCGAGCATCAGGGGCGGGAAGGCAAGCAGCAGCGCGATGTGTATCGCTGTCTCGATCATGGTCTGACTCCCATCGATCCGAATATGAAGAGCAGTATCGTTATGACCACGATGTAGAATAGGTATAGATTGAGCTTGCCCTGCTGCATGAAGCGTATGCGCGGCAACTGCAGACCAAGAAACGAGAAGACCGGCACGACCGCGCTATCGAGCACCGTGTCAGGAACCCGCGACTCGAACGCGGCCCGCGCCGGCATCGTTCCGGAAACCAGGGGTTTCGCGGTATGGGGACGCAGCACCATGGCGAACAGGCCAACGATCGATTGGCCGAAGGAAGAACCGGTATACTGCATGCGTGCGGTGGGGCGGGCATAGCCGCAATCCCAGGTTGGCCCCCTGCGGACCGTCTTGCCGCCCAGCATGGCGCGCGCCACCGCGGCGATACTGGCCAAGAGCACGATCAGAGCGACACCCGCGAAGGTGATCCAGCGAACGGGGGCAAGCACGAGCAGCGGCTGCCCCTGTGCCGTTGCGGGCATCCAGCCATACACCGCCCGCTCGACGGCAGGTATGAACAGCGAAGGAACCAGCCCTATCGCCAGACAGGCGGCGGCGAGCGCGAGCATGGGGCCGGTCATCATCATCGAAGGCTTGTGCGTGTGGTCAGCGGCATCGGCATCGGAGCGGCGCGGCGAACCAAGGAACACCGTGCCGAGCAGCTTGACGAATGTTGCCACTGCCAGTGCACCGATCATCGCCAGGAACACGACGGCGGTGGCCGCCACCGGGAAGCCGGTGCCGCCGTCCAGACCGAGCGTGCCGAACAGGCCCAGGTAGAGCAGCCACTCGCTGACAAAGCCGTTCAGCGGCGGCAGCGCGCTGATGGCGATGGCGCCGACCGCGAACAGCGCGGCCAGCAACGGCAGGCTCCTGGCCACGCCGCCCATGCGGTCCAGTTCGCGCGTGCCCTGCGCATGGATGATGGCGCCCGCATTGAAGAACAGCAGCGACTTGAACAGGCCATGGTTCCAGACATGCAAGAGGGCGCCGCCCATGCCAAGCAGCATCCAGTCCACCCGTCCCATGGCCCGGCCAAGCAAGGCCAGCCCGACGCCCATGCAGATGATGCCGATGTTCTCGATGCTGCTGTAGGCCAGCATCCGCTTGATGTCATTCTGGCTGATCGCGAAGGCGATGCCGGCCAGACCGGTGATCGCTCCGGCAACGAGCATGGTCGATCCCCACCAGGTGGCCGGCAACGGCAGCAGGGACGTCATCCTGACGATGCCATAGACGCCCATCTTGAGCATGACCCCGGACATCACCGCGGAGACGTGGCTCGGGGCATTGGCATGCGCTCCCGGCAGCCAGACGTGCAGCGGCATGATGCCCGCCTTGAAACCAAAGCCGACGAGTGCCAGCACGAATATGATGCCGGCCACGGCCTGTGGCATTGCCGGTGCCTGGTCAAACTGGAACGAGCCGGTAGCGCTCTTCCAGAACGCGAACATCGCCAGAAGGCACAGCGTGCCGACATGGGTGGCTATCAGGTAGACCCATCCTGCGCTCCGCACGTCCGGGTTGTCGTCCTCCACCGTAGCCGCGAAGAACGCAGCCATGGCCATGACCTCCCAGACGATCAGGAACAGGAAACCGTTCCGCGCCACGACAACCAGGGCCATCGACCCGGCCAGTATGCCGTAGAAGAGCCCCAGCTTCCGGCCAGTATCGGCATGGTCGGCCTGCTTCCAGTATGCAAGCCCATAGATGGAACCCAGGGCGGGGACGACGAAGATGAGCACCAGGAAGAAGGCGCTCAAGGCGTCAAGGCCGATGGCCCCCTGCCCCTGCGGCAGAAACCACGGCAGGCGAAGGCCATCGGATACCGCGGTTCCGGCAAGAGCCGACACGGAACCGATCAACCCCAGCATGCTGCCCGCCAGGACCAGCACGGTGGTCAGTCGTTGCCCGAGAGCCGACCGGGAGGGCGCCATCAGTGCTGGCACACCGCTGATGCAGAGCAATGCGGCGGCGGTCATCACCAGTTCCAGAGTCGTCATGTTTGTTTCCTTGCAGCGCTTGAACGAGTCATAACGTCAGTATGGATAGCAGGATGTCCCTGCATGGAATCAGCGTACCAAGCAGGAGTACCAAGGCCAGCACGATAAAAAGCACATAGTGTTGTGTCAAGCCTTGCTGGAAGCGGTGAAACCAGCGGAACCGGCCCTGGACCCGCAGGGCCGAGGGCAGCAACCACCCGTCAAGCACGCCGTCAGCGACATGGCTGTGCATCGATGTTCGCCCCGGGAAGGCTCCCTGCAGCAGCGGCCGACGGGTGTCCGGCCGGAGCACGGCGCCGAACAAGCGGACAATGCCCTGCGCGAACGACGAGGCCGTATATTGCATCCTGCCGGTTGGTCCGGCATAGCCGCAGTCCCAGGTCAGGGCACGCCTCCCGGCGCGGACCGAGGCGGAAAGGGTCATGGCGGCCACGGCTGACAGCCCCAGGAGCAAGGCCGCCATGACTGACAGCGAGCCCAACGGAACGAGCGCCGACAGCGGACCCGCCCGGGCGGCGATGTCCGGTCCGATCACGGCGCCCGCGCGCTCGAGCGCGGGAACGACCAGACCGGGCGCCAGCCCTATCGTCAGGCACGCGCCGGCAAGAACCAGCATGGGCAGACGCATCGACCAGGGCGACTCGGTCGCCCTGGCGGCGCTGGCGGTCCGCGGATTACCCAGGAACGCGACGCCGTACACCTTGATGAAGCATGCGACGGCAAGTGCGCCGATCATGGCCAGGACAGGTGCCGCGAATGCCAGCGCCGCGCCGCCCGAGCCGGCAACGGTCAGGGGTCGCAGCAGGCCCAGATAGATCAGGAACTCGCTTATAAAGCCATTGAGCGGTGGCAGGCCACAGATGGCTGCCGCGCCGACTAGAAACAGGGCGGCGGTCCACGGCATCGAACGGGCAAGCCCACCGAGCGTGTCGATCTGCCTCGTGCCGGTGCTCCGCGCGACGGAGCCCGCCCCCAGGAACAGCAGCGACTTGAACAGGCTGTGGTTCCAGACATGGAGCAGCGAGCCCGCCATTCCCAGGGCAAACCATACGGGCTGGCCGAGCGCCCGGCCGAGCATCGCAACGCCCAGTCCCATCAGTATGATGCCGATGTTCTCTATGCTGTGGTATGCCAGCAGGCGCTTCAGGTCATGCTGGCCCAGGGCATAGATGACGCCGAGCAGCCCGCTGATCGCTCCAAGCACGAGGATCAGGACTCCCCAGAATGCGGGGCCGGCCGGCATCAGCGTGAGCATGCGGATGATGCCGTATATCCCCATCTTGATCATCACGCCGGAAAGCAGCGCTGACACATGGCTTGGCGCGTTGGCATGGGCGCCGGGAAGCCAGAAATGGAGCGGCATGATGCCGGCCTTCATGCCAAAGCCGAGCAGCCCCAACAGAAAGAGCAGGTTCGCCACGCCGGCAGGAGCGGCGCCGGTGGCCAGCGGCACCAGATCGAAGGATCCGGTGGCCCATCTCCAGGTCGCGAAGAGCGCGAACAACGACAGGGTGCCCAGATGCGTGGCGACCAGGTAGATGAAGCCGGCCTTGCGGGTCTCGCCATGTTCATTCTCGGCGCTGACCAGAAAGAAGGCCGACAGGGCCATGGTCTCCCAGCCGAATAGAAAGGCCATCGCATGTCTGGCCGTCACCAGCAAGGCCATGCCGGCAACGATGCACCCCCAGAAGGCCCGCACGGTAGGGCCGCTGCGTGGTTTCTCGCGCACCGACCAGTAGCCAAGACCATAGACGGAGCCAAGGCCCCCAACCAGAAAGATCGGCACCAGGAAGAATGCGGAAAGCGCGTCGAGGCCGATGAAGGAGTTCCCGACGGACGGCCATGGGAAGGGCAGCATGGTGACAACCCCGTCCGTGAGTCCAGCACAGCCACCAACCAGGCCGATCACCGCGCCCAGGCTCGTCATGAGTGTCGAGATCCGCTGGCCCGCCCAGGAGCGCCGTGACATGAAGAGGCCAGGTACCCCGCTCGAGGCGAACAGCAGCATACCAACCGATACTAACTGCAGTGGCATCCGGTCGCCTCCGTTCGGCAGAGCCTCAGGGCTCGAGCCCTTTCGATGCCACCGCTGGCTGCGGCAGGCGTGATTCGACCCCTGCGACGATGGCGAGCAGTTCATCGGCGGCGGCCTGTCTGTGCAGGGCTTCGCTGAACTCGGGATCGCGCAAGACCAGCCCCAGTCGCGAAAGCAGGTGCAGATGGATCTGTACGGTCGGGCTGATCAGGGTAAACAGGATGTTGACCGGCAGACCATCGATGGCCCTGAAGTCAATCGGGTGTTCCAGGAAGCAGAGCGTCGCCGAAGGTGTCGCGATATGCAGGACAACCGGGTTGCGCACATGCGGAATCGCTATGCCCCCCCCGATGCCCGTGGAGCCGAGCGTCTCCCGTGCCAGCAATACGCTGTACAGAAAGTCCCGGTCTACGGTATCCGGGAGCTTGATAGCCGCGACGACCGATCTCAGGACGGACGCTTGATCCGAACCGCCAACCCGGTAGACGACCCCGCCGACGGCCAGCGCCCGCGCAATCCCGGGCATCGCCGTGCCCTTGTCATCATCATTGAAGACATTCGCGTTGAATTCGATGCGATGTGTGGTTGCCCACTCGAGCAGGTCTGCCCTGCTGAATCGGAATTCATCATTGATTCTGAAATAAGGGATGCTGTCCTGTCGAATCCATTGATATATCGTGTTCTCATCGGTATCGATGAGCCTGGCAACATCCTTGACCGATAACTGCATCCTTCAGCTCCCGTCTGGCGTACCTGAACTTTTGGCTCTGGGTGTGAGGTCTGGCAATGGCCGGAGTCAATGGTGAGGATGACAATCCTCAGGCCAGCGAGACTCTACACCCGGGCGGTACGGCGCTTCAAGGCCCGAAAGGCCTTCAGAGGGGGGGGTTACAGGGCGACGGCGAGCGCCTCGTTCAGCGATACCAACAACTGATCCTGCGTGAACGGCTTTGATATCGAGCCTGCAATGCCGAAATGACCATTGAAATTCTTTATTGAATCGGCTTCGGTCGATACCCTGCCCGACATCAATATGATAGGAATATTGGGCCACTTGCGATTCACCTCGAGCGAAAGCTCGAGCCCATTCTTGTCCGGGAGTATGACATCGATCAGCACGACATTGAACCGGTTGCTGGCCAACATCGACAGGCCATCCTCGGCGGAGGCCGCGCTCAACACCTTGTAACCGGCCCGTTCAAGCATCAGCGTAGCGACCTCGCGGATGCTCCATTCGTCATCGATTATCAATACCGTGTCCATACCTTGAGCCTCGTTATGTAATGAGCGAGCAGACTTGTGCCATGAGTACCCTCGACCCACCCGGTTGGTTGCAGGAAATCACCAGCCATATACTATATGTCGACCTGTGGCTGAGGGCAAGTGCTTTCTGTGCGGGTCGCGCTGGCCCTCCATGCTCGCCTTGACGGCCAGCCGGAGCGCCGCTATCATGCGCTACACCAATGCCGGGAGCTTCCCCGGCGTCCGCCGGGGTGGTGGAACGGTAGACACCGGGGACTTAAAATCCCCTGCGCCGCAAGGCGTGTGCGAGTTCAAGTCTCGTCCCCGGCATCGTGCCGACCCGTCAGATTCAGGAACGCCGGCCGGTTATCTCGTCGATGACCGAGCGGACATCGCGCCCGGGCCGGGGGCTCTCGTGACGGGGCGCATCGCGGCGGCTGGAGTCTGGCCGTGGCGCGCTGGGACGCGGCGCCTGGCCACGCTGCGGTGCATCATGACGAGGACCAGAAGCACGCCCTGCGGGGGCCGCCGACGGACGTGATGGCTCCCGCTGTGCAGGTGCACCGCGCTGGGCCGGGCCCGGTCGTGGCGCAGACGGACGGCCGCGGCCCTGTGGTTGACCGCGTCCCCGCGTGCGCTCCCTGGATCGGGCCTCGAACATCGCGTCACGCAGGTCTTCCTCCGTGGGAGCAGGATGGACTCCCGCAAACGGATGCTGCTTGACGACCGGGATGCTGGTTCCCAGAAGATGCTCCACCTGCTTGAGCAGGCGCTTCTCTTCGGTATCGCAGAATGACACGGCGGAGCCACTGGCACCGGCGCGCGCGGTACGGCCGATGCGATGCACGTAGGTCTCGGGCTCCGTCGGCATGTCAAAATTGAACACGTGCGTGATGTCGTCCACGTCGATGCCACGTGCGGCAAGGTCGGTAGCGACCAGGACCGGCGTCTCCCCGGCGCGGAAGGCCTCCATGGTCTTGGTCCGGTTTCCCTGGCCCTTGTTGGCATGGATGACACCGGCAGGTATGCCGGCAAGGTGCAGGCTCTTTGCTATGCGGTCGGCGCCATGCTTGGTGCGGGAGAACACGACGGCCCGCGAGACATCAAGTTCCTTGATCAGGTGGACGAGCAGATCACGCTTGCAGCCTTTCTCAACATAGTAGAGGCTCTGGGATATCAGCTCTATCGTCGGCTTCTCCGGCTCGATGGAGACCCGAACGGGGTTGCTGAGCAGGCTCCTGGCAAGCGACTCGATCTCGCCAGGCATCGTCGCCGAAAACAGCAGGGTCTGGCGTTTCGCCGGCAGCAGGGCAATGATCTTGCGTACGTCATGGATGAAGCCCATGTCGAGCATGCGGTCCGCCTCATCGAACACGACGATCTCTACCGCCGACAGATCGATGGCGCCATCACCTATCAGGTCGAGCAGGCGGCCCGGCGTGGCGACGAGCACATCGACACCTCGTTCCATGGCCCGCACCTGCGGTACCTTGCCGACTCCGCCGTAGACGCAGGCACGCTTCAACTCGGTCTTGCGGCCATAGGCGCCGAAGCTGACATCGATCTGAATGGCAAGCTCACGCGTCGGAGCGACGACCAGAGCCCGTGCCTTGCGCGGCTGGCGTTTGACTGGCGTCAGTGTCAGCCGCTGTATGGTTGGCAGCGCGAACGCCGCGGTCTTGCCGGTACCGGTCTGCGCGCAACCGAGCAGGTCGCGGCCGGCGATGAGGCTTGGTATGGCTTCTACCTGGATGGGAGTTGGTGACTCGTAGCCTTCGTGGCGCAATGCCTCGAGGCACGCTGGCATGAGGCCGAGCGATTCGAACGAATTGGTTTGCATGAAAATCCTTGGTGCGAGAAGGAAGGTTGGGCCTGCCGGGCACATCACAATGCGCCCGTGGCCGCTCCGCGTACATTCCATCAAGGCGCCGCGGATATTCTCGTCTGGAAGAATATAGCAGAATATTCCGCGAAAGAATAGTATGCGGCCGCTACTTGACCGTCATGTTGAAGACACCATCCCAGTCATCGGGTGGTGGATTGCGTTCGAATACCTCGACGCGCCGAAGGAAAACCGCGCTCGCCTCGTCGTCGTACGTATCGTGAACACCGCTGAAGAGCTTGCGCGCGGCCTGCCATCGTCGGGCGCGATAGGCCTTGAGCCCAGCTTCGAATCCATCCTTGACATGGCGCACACGCACGGGCGCGTCGGTCTTCTGCTGCAGCACCTCATAGATTCGGACCGGTACGCTCTTGCCCTTGACGGTCATCAGATCGATCTCCCTGCACAGGAACACGTCCTTGACCTGCTCGTACACGGCCTCGGTGATGAGCGACTTGGTGCCATAGGTCTTGTTGGCGCCCTCGAGGCGGGCGGCCAGGTTGACCGTATCGCCGATACTGGTGAAGTCCATCCGGTCGCGGGCGCCGACCGAGCCGAACACGACCGGCCCCGTATTGATGCCGATGCCGATCGAGATGATGGCGCCGGACTCGCTTCTGGCCTTCTCCTGGGCCTCTGCCATCGCCTTGCGGATATCCATGCCAGCACGGCAGGCCCGTATTTCCTTGTCGGGCCCGTCGAACGAGGCCATGATTTCGTCACCCACGAATTTGTCAACATCTCCACCGTTGGCGATGATGGCCGAGGTCTGAAGGTCCAGGTAGTGGTTCAGCATCGACACGACAGCTTCCGGCGACAGGCCCTCGCAGATGGTCGTGAAGCCGCGAATATCGGTAAACAGGAAGGCCAGTTCACGCAATTCGGTCATCGGGGCATTGCGGGCCGAATGCTTGAGCGTCGAAGCCGAGATATAGGGAACCACGCCGCGTATCACGGCGGCCATGTTGCCTATCTCCACGGACAGGCGCTTTATCTCGTCCTTGGTCGTCACACGATCGGTATACTGGAGGTTGTCGGAGGTGATGCGTTCGTTGCCCTTGACCATCGAAGCCAGCCGTGCCGCCAGCGAATTGACGCTCATGCTCAGGAACAGGATGGGGAAGACGATGCCGCGGCCGAACAGGAAGGTGGCGAATACCGAGGCATACACGAACAGCAAGGCTATGATGGTCGCCTTGACCTTGGTCAGATAGTAGGGGCCATAGATGGTTTGCCGGTCATAGACCACCGAGGTGAATCCAAGGTTGACCCCCGACAGCATGACCGGTGCCCTGAACTCGATGGTCTTGGCACCCATGACTATCGATGCATCCGGTTTGATGGCCGCTGCCTTGGCCTTGTCGAGAGTCTGACCGATCATGGTGGGGTCGGTCGACGATCCGATCACGTAGGTGCCGGCCTTGGGGTCACGCCGGTAGCTCGAGACGCTGGCGAACGGGAACGATGCATCCTTGTTCTTCTTGGCCTCGATCGCCAGATACTCGTCAAGCGCAATCCTGTCACCGATGCTGGTCTTGACAATGCTGGCCGTCCTGTCAGCAAGTGCGCGGCCATTGTCCATGATGGCTCGCAACAGGGTCGTTCCGAAGTCCTGGAGCAACGATGTCGCAAGGACTATTACCACGATCAGGATGAGCCCGGTAAAGGCCACGGTCATGCGGCCCTGAATGCCGCGAGCCCGCCTCAGCCCCTTCGGTTCGCCTTCCTCGGTGGAACGGCGGAACTCGTTGTATTCGCGGAAGCCCGCATCGCGTTCGCTCAGGACCTTGATGAGCCTCATGATCGAATACGCGTTCCACAGCAGCGAAACGAGCCCCATCAGCCAGGTCCACCACGGAATCGCCATGAAATAGCCGAGGCGCGTCGCGTAGTTCATCGCGTGCGACGCCATGATCAGCCCCACCGCCGCCGAAGATACCACATGCATGGCCATGGACAGCGGACGCTCCGGGTCGGCAACAATGGCGGCCGAGTCGACGAAGAACCAGGACGCCAGCTTCCAGAGTCCCAGCAACGCTATGATCACGCCCGCACCAATGGATAACGGGCCCGCACTCAAGGCAGTCGGAACGCCTTGCGCAACCCGAGCCAGAATCGGGGCGACGAGCCAGACCAGGACAAGCACCGTCCAGGCCCATTCCGCCGCAAAGGATCGAAGACGCCGCGAATCCAGTCTCTGGAGCATGATACGACCTCCGGTCACACGTTCTAGTATTGGTCGAGAAGCTTCTGTTTGGCCCTGGCCTTGTCCAGATACGCGGTCGCGTCCTCGTACGAAGCATCGACCGCGATAACCGATTCAAAGGCGGCCGCCGCATCGGCGAAACGCTCGTCACGATAGGCCTTGATGCCGATGGCATACAGGTTGGCCATCGAGTCAGCCATCCTCTTGCGCCTGAGGTCCAGAGCCTGTCGCTTCGATACATCGATCGACCCCGAAGCGAGTGAAGACAGAAGGCGCTGGGCATGGATCAGGTCGTCCTTGGCAATGTAGGCGTCCAGATTCTTGAGCCCCTCGTTGAACGAGGCGCCCCGGTCCTGTGCCGCGACCGAGGCGGCGATGCGCTTCTCCAGAGCCGCGGCTTCGCTGCCCCGCCGTACCGCCAGCGCCGACTTGATCCTGGCATCCGCCTTGGGCCACTCCTTGCGCTTCTCATGGTACCGGGCCCATGACAGGTACAGGCGATACTCGGCATCTCGCACCGAATCGGTGAAGCTGCCACCGCTCATGGAATCCAGCTCCTTGATGGGCTGAAGTTGCGCCCGTGCGTCATCGAACTTCGCGTCCTTGACCAAGGCATCCACCTTGTCGATCCGACGGGCAACGATGGCAGCAACCTCCGATTTGAGCTCGCGGTAGAGCTGGGAGCCTTCCAGATCGGCAGGAGCGACCGCGTTGATCCTGAGCGCGATCCTGAACGCATCGATCGATGCCTTCTCCCGCGCCGCGTCCTTGGCATCCTTGGAAACCGCAGCCCTCGCGGCCTTGACCTCGGCCTTCCTGTCGGCGACGAATGATGACCGTATTGCTGCGGTCGACTTGAGCAACCTGATCGTCGATTCATCCTGGGGATAGATGGAAGACGCCCTGCGGACGGCAAGCAGCAGCGCGTACTCATCGTCCGCGCTTCGGGCCGTCTTCTTGAGCAGCAGGTCGGCGTCCTTGACCGCCGCCAGGAAACGCCCGGCCCGGTAGTCTTCCACCAGCGCGAGGTAGCGCGCCGCTTCGGCATTCGACGGATCGTAGCGCAAGGCAACCTCGAAGTAGTGCTGCACCTTGCCCGAGGCGGACAGGTCGCCGGCACCGACAAGCTCGGTCCTGTAGGCATCGATGCCTGCCGAGGTCACCGCCCTTGACTGGTACTGGCCATCAACATCGAATGACAGCACGAATGGATCACCAAGCGATGCGCACGAAGACAGCAAGAAGGCAACGCCCGCACATACAAGACCCGCACTTTTCATGGTATGCTCCGCAATATTGTCAACTATATCACTATAGTATCCAAAAACATCGCGAGAATCCACGAGCATCGCGCGGCCATGAGCCTATGGACCGATGATGATGCCGGAGCCGATCACGACCAGGGGAATGGTCAGCCCTATGGCCGCATGCGCGACGCCCAGGGAGCTTACCAATTCGTGGTCCCCCCTGGATAGCGCGTCCGAAGTCACGAATCCAAGGATGACCTCCGACGCCATCAGTCCGGCATGAATGAAGAAGGCATACCGATGCAGGTCGGATCGCGATACCACACCGGGAGTGTCCCGCGACAGCATCGAGATCCCCGTAATCGCGTTGCCCAGATACACCGTCTCACCCGCAATCAGCAGACCGACATGTGTCCATCGGAGCGTCTGATCGGCACGCCAGAGCGAGGCGATCTCGTCATAGCAGATCGGACCAATTTGGTCTTCGCCGATGCCATGAGCATCGCGGTAGTCATGCCCTGCGCTCATCAGATCGTACGCGCGTATCGCTCCGACCACGCCTGCCGCCATGAGCAGCCCTGCCGAGGTCCATCCCGCCGCGCGATGGTACGCGGCCTTGCTGGGGAAGCCCATGAACGAACCATCACGGGGAGAAGGCCCGTTGCCGGCATCCGATATGACACCGGGAGTCGCGCCCGATGCCGCATCGACGGTACTGGTCGAAGGGGCCGGAGCGCCGGCGGCAATCCATGCGGATATCGCCTCGATGTCTCCGGGCGTCGGCGCGGGTGGGGAAGGCGGCATGTAGCCGGCCTCGATCACGTCGACCAGCTTGCTCTCTTCCGGGTGGCCTGCGACAACCAGCCCGCTGGCCATGATGCTTCCGTAATCGGCGGCCCATGCATGGCACCTTGAGCAATCATTCACGATGATCGCGGTGGCCCTGTCCATGTCCAGCGTTACGATGCCGGTTGTCGGCGTGGCGGGCAAGGTTGTCTGGGCGTTTGCCGGGATCGATGCCAGCGCAAGCAGCGCCCACGCCGCGGCGATCCTTATGCTTCTTTGCTTCATGTACTCAGTGTCGATCATGGACGCGCGACTGGCAAGCGCAAAAAAACCGGGGCCTTGTTGGCCCCGGCGAAGTTGCAGAACAGGATTCGACTTACTTCTTGAACTTGACCTTGCCCTCGGCGAGAGCCATCTTGTACGCGGCCTGGAGCTCGAGCGCGTAGTGCGGGAAGTCCGAGTAGGTCGCACCGGTCACCGCGTCGGCGACGGCGTACACGACATCATCGGCCGCGGTGTAGTCGGCTACCTTCGCGGCGGCGTCGACGGCCTTGTCTTCCTTCAGGGTGATCTTGGCCCTCTTCAGCGAGAAGGCGGTGTAGTCGGCGGTCGGGTTGGCCATGAAGAACGCGACTGTCGCCTTGTTGTTGTAGCGATAGCCAATGCTCGAGGCATTGAGTTCCATGTAGGTGGCGCGGGGATCGGCCTTGTTCATGTTGCCATAGTGGACGGTCTGGGAGGCGGGCTTGCCCACCGTGACCTTGAGTCCATCGATGGTGACATTGACCAGGGTATCTTCACGGGCGGCCTTCGCGTAGGCGGCGGCGCGGATGGGGTTGCCCATCAGTCCGCGGAAATCGCGCTCATAGTGGCCGGTCGGGCGGGTGAAGCCGGTCTTTCCCGGGGTGAACTGCGACCAGGTCTCGAGTCCATCCTTCTGGTTGAAGATGTAGAACATGTAACCCTTGATGGCCGGATCGGCAGCACCGGTATTGGCCAGAGGATCGGGCACACGGACGATGGCGCCGTCGGCAATGGCCTTGCCGTCAGCGGAATTGAACTCTGCCCAGCCATCCGGACCCTGCCACTCGGCGATGCTCGCGCTGGCGACTTTGGTGCCCTTGATGGTGACGGTGGCTTCACCGATATATCCACCCTGATGCGCGACAAAATAGACGGTCGCGGTCTGAGCGAACGCCGCGGTGGCGCAGAGCAGCGCCAGGACCACTACTGAAAGCTTCTTCACGATGTGCCTCCTCTGAACTGAAGCGGACTGTGCGCCTCAGATCTGGTTCTCAATATATAGAACCTCGAATATCTATATTCTTGGTTCCATAGCATAATACTCATATATCCATGGGTATTGTCAAGCGAAAGTTGCGGGTTTCGGGTCGGTCCGGCGCCGCTGTTCAGCGCAGCAACCGTGCGAGCGCGCGCACAGGGTGTCCATTGATCAGATCGAGCAGGGCCCTGGCCTGCCTGAAGCCGAGCCTGCCCTTCCCGAGCAGAACCAGGGCCCTGAGGGGCATCTCGCGAATCGCCATCGGCAGCGCCGACGAGGGTGCCTGGCGGGCCAGCATCAGCTCCAGAACGCAGACCAGCAGCCGGCCGGCCATTCTGGTGCGCAGTGAGCCAAGCGGCGTGTCGAGATCAAACAGTGACGAGCGCGATGTCGGCACCGGATGCCCAAGCAGGGCCTCGAAGGCGCTCGCGGGAACCGTGGCGTCGCCGGCAACCGCGGCCCGATAGTACGGATCGAGCCGGGACCTGAGATCGTCGCCAATGATCGGTTCGAAACTCGATGCGACGCTGATCGTCGCCACCAGCCGTATGTCCTGCGATGAGGCGCCTATCCTGATATCATAGAGCCCCGGCTCGACCTGCCAGTCGCCACTCCCGACATCGAAGTAGGCCAGGCTGCGTCGATCGAGGCTGAACGAGACCGGAACCGATTGGCCAGGCTCGAGCCTGACCTTCTCGAAGCCTTTGAGCTCCTGATCGGGCCTATAGACGGCACCGGCCCGTGCGTGGACATACAGCTGCACGACTTCGCTGCCGGCCCGCCTGCCCGCGTTCCGTATCGAGCACCGCAGATGCAGCGTATCGTCTGCGCCCATCATCTCCTGGGACAGCCACAGGTTATCGTACTCGAAGGTGGTATATGACAACCCGTACCCGAATGGGAACAGGACCCGGACATGGGCCGAATCGTAGTAACGGTAGCCGACATAGAGCCCTTCCCGGTACTCGACGGTTCCGGCCGAGCCGGGGAAGTATCGCCAGGTGGGAGTATCTTCGAGCCTGAGCGGAAACGTCTCGGCCAGCTTGCCCGAAGGGCTTGCCTCACCGAACAGGAGCCGTGCCATCGCCTCCCCGCCCGCCTGGCCGCCGAGATAGCCTTCGAGTATCGCGTCAACATCATCGATCCAGGGCATTTCTACCGGTCCGCCATTGCTCAGTACCACAACCAGGCGCTGGCCGGCGGGCCTCGCCGCCGCGAGCCGTGCCAGCAGATGCAGCTGGTTGGCCGGCAGCCGCAGGTTCTCGCGATCGAAGCCTTCGGATTCAAGCGCGGACGGCAATCCGGCGAAGTAGACGACCACGTCGCGGCCGGCGGCCACGCGCAGGGCCTGGGCCTCGAGCCCGGCATCGACCTCCCCGCGCTCCAAGGCAAAACCAGTCGCAAACTGCAGCTCCGCGCGTTCGGCCATCCGCTCGACGGCGGTATCGAGCCTCGCAGGATGAACCTGGGAGCTGCCCGCTCCCTGATAGCGAGGCTGGCTGGCAAAGGCGCCCACGATCACGATGCTCTGGCCGCGATGCAATGGCAGCGTCGCATCATCGTTCTTGAGCAGGACCATCGACTGCTCGGCGGCCCATTGCGCCACGCGGTGGTTGGCTTCCGGGTCAGGCTGGCAGTCGGCATCAAGCGCCGGACCCGCCTTCCCGACAAGCTCCAGCGTGCGGCCCACGGCCCGATCGATATGCGACACATCGAGCAGACCGGAGGCTACCGCATCGCGGACGCTCGCATCCCACGCGCCTTCATTGCCCGGCATGTCCAGGTCCAGGCCCGCCGCTAGTCCGGCCACCCGGTCGTTCGTGGCGCCCCAATCGCTGATGACGGCGCCTCCATAGTTCCAGCCGCGGCGCAAGACCGTGTCGAGCAGCCAGGCATGCTCGCTGGCATGGATGCCGTTCAGCTTGTTGTACGAGCACATGACAGTCCAGGGCTGGGCCTTCGTCACGGCAAGCTCGAAGCCCGCCAGATAAATCTCCATCAGGGTACGCGTGTCGACGATTGCATCGACGACCATGCGGTATGATTCCTGATTGTTGACGGCGAGATGCTTGAGGCTCGTGCCGATGCCCTGGCGCTGCACGCCATCGATGAAGCTCGCCGCCAGGACGCCGGCGACATAGGGATCCTCGGAATAGTACTCGAAGTTGCGGCCGCAGAGCGGGCTTCGTTTGATGTTGATGCCCGGACCCAGCACGATGGATACCCGCTCCGCTCGGCACTCCCGCGCCAGAGCCACGCCCACCTCGTGCAGCACGGTCCTGTCCCATGAACTGGCCAGCGTCACGGCCGAAGGAAAGCAGGTTGCCGGCGCGCTGTCACCGATACCCAGCTGATCCGCCGACTCGACCTGTTTGCGCAGCCCGTGCGGACCGTCGGCCACCATGATACCGGCCATGCCATGCGCCGGCACGGCTCCCAGGTGCCAGTAACCCTGCCCGCTCAGGAGCGCTATCTTCTCATCGAGGCTCAACGCGGCGATCTGATGCCGTATCGCATCATCCATGGGGATGCCCGCCTTTCGGATGGAAGCTCCGCAACAACGAAAAACCCCGACCTCAGGGGCCGGGGTTCTTGCCATGCGGCGAAGAGGACTAGCCCTCCGGCCTCGCACTCGCCTGCTCGCGACGCGTCCTCGGTTCAAGTCTTCTTCGAATAGTCAGGAAATACAACGACCGCCCGTGGCCAGGCGGTCGCTCTGAACATATGCGGCGAAGAGGACTTGAACCTCCATGCCTTGCGGCACCAGCACCTCAAGCTGGCGTGTCTGCCAATTCCACCATCGCCGCGGGCAGATCGACGAGCCACGCAGGCGTTGCTCGTCGGGACGTTTATACACGAAACAAAAGAACGGTGTCAAGCGCAGGCCGATGGCGGCGGATCGGTGGAACAGAGCGCCTCGACGAAGGCGGCCGAGTCGGGTACCTCCAGCAGGCGCGTGCGGATATCGTCATCGCCGAGCACGCGCGCCAGCCGCGACAGCAGCCTCAGGTGCAGGGCAGCCGAGTCCTTCGGGCCGACGATCAGGAAGATCAGCCGGGCCGGGGTACCATCGGGAGCCCCAAAGTCGAGCGGCGTCGTCAGACGCAGCGCAGCCATCCGTGTCTCGGCTACCAGGTCGGTCTGGGCATGAGGTATGGCGCACTCGCTGCCGATGCCGGTCGGGGCCAGGGCCTCGCGGTCGAGCACCGCGTGCATCAGACCGGCGCCGTCTTGCGTCGTGCCCGATACGGCCAGCATGTCGACCAGGGCGGCAAGCGCGGCCTGCTTGTCGGCCGCGGCGACGTCGACCGCCACACAGCCAGGCTCGATGACGGATCGAAGGCTCGGCATGATCAGGCCTCCTCGCGTGCGCGGACGGGACCGGCAAACCAGTCGACAGGGACGGTGAACATGATGCCGGCACCGGGCGTCGACAAGCCGCCGACAACCTCGTCGATCAGCGGCTTGAGTCGCTCGAGCGTCGCATCATCATGGAGCACGGAGAGTATCGTCTTGTTCCGCGGCTTGTTGCCCCGCATGAAATCCTTGAAGTCCGCAAACAGCGGCACCTCGTAGGCCAGAAACCGTCCCATGCCTTCCGAATCGAGTATGGTGGCACCAGCCACGCCGGCTTCCACGTAGGCTTCGAGCACGCCTTCCAGATACTCCTCATTATTGAGCACGAATACGAGCAGCTTCACCTGCCACCTCCATGACGTTGTGTTCAGTGAACGAGTATGCGCTCGATTCCGGTGCAGTGCCCAGCATCATCGATGTCGAACAGCGCCCCGGACACGATCGAGTCGCCCTCCGCAACCTCCATCTTTATGGGCATCTGGCTCAGGTTTCGTCGCAGGCATCCGTCTATCTTGACGCCGATCACCGAGTCCACCGGACCGGACATGCCCAGATCGCCTATGTAGCCGGTGCCGCGCGGCAGGATGCGCTCATCGGCGGTCTGGACATGGGTGTGCGTACCGGCGAACGCCGCGACACGGCCATCCAGGTAGAGCGACAGGGCTTCCTTCTCGGCGAACGATTCTGCATGGAAATCGATGATCACGATGGCGTCCGGCTCCAGCTCCGCAAGCAGCGCGTCGGCGCAGGCGAACGGCGAGTCTATCGGGCTCATGCCTTCGCGGCCCTGCAGGTTGATGACGACCAGACGCCTGCCATCGATCAGCAGCTCCGCTATGCCATGACCCGGCGCCCGTGCCGGATAGTTTGCCGGCCGCAGTATGCGGGTGTCCGTGTTGAGCAGTTCCGTCGAGCCCTTCTTCTCCCAGATATGGTTACCGCTGGTGATGATGTGCACGCCGGCGGAGAAGAGCGAATCCGCCGTTTCCCTGGTCAGGCCGAATCCGCCGGCCGCATTCTCGCCGTTGGCTATGACCAGCGTAGCTCCGCTGGCGCGGGCAAGTCCCGGCAGGCGCGACCGCAGCGCCGAGAGGCCCGCGTCGCCTATGACATCGCCCAGCATCATGATCCTGTATGGCATCGCGCTGCATCTTTCCGCGGCTTGTGCCGCCTTCCTTCAAAAAGCCGGGCCGCCCCGAAGGACGGCCCGAATCGTTCACGCGCAGTACCGAAGACGAGACTGCCCTAGCGAGCGTACTCGACGATGCGCGTCTCGCGGATGATCGTAACCTTAATGCGGCCGGGATAGCGCATGTCGGTCTCTATCTTCTTGGCTATGGACTTGCACAGCTCCTTGGCATCCTCGTCCGAAACCTTCTCGTTGTTGACGATGATGCGCAATTCGCGGCCGGCCTGTATCGCGTAGGCCTTGTCCACACCGGAGAAACTCTCGGCTATGTTCTCAAGGTTCTCGAGGCGCTTCACGTAGTTGTCGAGCGTCTCCCGCCTGGCTCCCGGCCTGGCTGCAGATATCGCATCGGCAATCTGGCATAGCACGCTCTCGAGACAGATTGGCTCGACATCGGCGTGGTGCGAGCCTATCGCATTGACGACGCGCGGATCCTCGCCGAGCTTTCGCGCCAGCTCCATGCCGACCTCGGCGTGGTTCTGGTCCGAATCGGTCTCGATCCCCTTGCCAATGTCGTGGAGCAGGGCTCCGCGTTTGGCCAGGTCGCGATTCGCCCCGATCTCCGCCGCGAGCATGCCGGCTATCACGGCCACTTCCTTCGAGTGCGACAGCACATTCTGGCCATAGCTGGTCCTGAAATGCAGGCGACCCAGGGCGCGGATCAGCTCCGGATTCATGTTGTGCAGGCCCAGATCGAAGACGACCTTCTCGCCCTCTTCGAATATCTTCTGCGAAATCTCGCGGCTGACCTTCTGGACGACCTCTTCAATACGCGCGGGGTGTATGCGTCCATCCTGGATCAGGCGCTCGAGTGATACCCTGGCAATCTCGCGGCGCACGGGGTCGAAGCATGATATGACGACGGCCTCCGGCGTATCGTCGATGATCACATCGACACCGGTCAGGGTCTCGAGGGTCCGGATGTTCCGGCCTTCGCGGCCGATGATGCGGCCCTTCATCTCGTCGCCGGGCAACGCCACGCTGGTGACGGTCACTTCCGCGGTCACGTCGGCGGCGAGCCGCTGCATCGTCGTAACCAGAATGTCCCGGGTGCGCTTCTCCGCACCGGTCTGGGCCTCCTGCTCGATCTTGTTGAGCAGAGCCTGCGCGTCATGGCGAGCCTCGTTTTCGAGGCCCTGGATGATGAGTCGCTTGGCTTCTTCAGGGCTCAGGCCTGATATGCGTTCGAGTTCCTTGCGGTAGCGTTCTTCCTGGCCGGACAGGAATTCCTCTTTTTCGGATATGACCCTGGTGCGTTCGTCCAGGGCTTCCTCCTGCTTTTCGAGGGTTTCTACCTTCTTGTCGAGGTTTTCTTCTTTCTGGACGAGCCTGCGCTCGTATCGTTGAATCTCTGCTCGTCGTTCGCGGGTATCCCGCTCTTGCTGGTTTCTCTCCCTGATGAGCTGATCTTTGGCCTCAAGCAGTATTTCCCGCTTCTGAGCCTCAGCCTGTTTTACCGCTTCTTGCGTTATACGCGCCGCTTTTTGCTCGGCGGCCGTAAGTTGAAATCTGGCATACAGCCAGCGGATCATCCATCCCAGGAAAAGCCCGGCAAGAGGGAGGGCTACGTACAGTATAGCCATCGTGTCCTCCTGCTTTCTTGTATAGACCGCTCATTATAGTGAATGGCGGGCCTTTGTCAAGAAAACATGCACGTTCGACCGATGGTTCTCATTCATGTCGGCGTTGACGGCTGACAATGGTCGTATTATAGTCGCTCTGTGCCTCGTCCGCCCTGTTCTGGAGCGGATGACAGGTTCGCTTCAGCGAACCGATTTCTGCCGGTTCCGGGAGCCGGCGCGACGGAGACCGTGCCATGTCAAAGAAGATCTATGTCGGGAACATGAACTACGCCACGACGGAGGACTCGCTCCGGGAGCTGTTCGGTCAATTTGGCACGGTCGATTCGGTGGCCGTCATCATGGACAGGGCCACGGGTCGCGCCAAGGGCTTTGGCTTTGTCGAAATGTCATCCGATGATGCCGCCCAGGCCGCTATCCAGAAGCTCGACGGGCAGGAATTCGAAGGCCGCAAGCTGCGCGTCAACGAAGCCCAGGAGAAGCCCAGGGACTCCGCCCCTCGTAACTACTAGAAGTCAATATTCGGGAACGGGTCGAGTCCGAGGGCCGTGGCTATGGACACCATCCGTTCCGGTATCGGCGCCCTGAAGGTCGACACCTCCTCGCTGCCTGGCACCCTGATCTGTAGCTCATAGGCATGGAGCATCAGGGTCGCCGTTGCGAAGCGCCTGTCTGGCTTGCCATAGATGGGATCTCCCAGGATCGGGCAGCCAAGGTCGCGGCAATGCACGCGCAGCTGGTGCGTCCGTCCCGTCTTGGGCCTGAGCGCCACCACCGCATAGCCTGCCACCTCTGCCAGCACCCGCCACTCGCTGATGGCCCGCTTGCCGGTGCCTTCGGGTGCCGCCGCGAAGCGCTTGCGGTCGCGCGGATCCCGCGCCAGCCAGGTGTCGATGCGGCCGCGCGGTTGCGCAGGGCAGCGCTGCGTTATGGCAATGTATGTCTTTATGGTCGTCCGGTCGCGGAACTGCCTGGCAAGCGACTCCTGGGCGGCGGCGCTCCTCGCGGCTATGATCACCCCGGACGTATCCTTGTCCAGCCGGTGGACGATGCCAGCCCGTGGCGGCGCGCCTGCGGTACCGATGCGGCCAAGCAGGGCGTTGGCGAGCGTGCCGCTCCAGTTGCCATGGGCCGGGTGCACCACCATGCCCTGTGCCTTGTCGACAACCAGCACCTGGTCATCCTCGTACAGCACCGTGATGGGCAGATCCTCGGGCATCGAGGCCGAGGAGCGGTCGACCTCGTCTTGCAGCTGTATGACGAAGCGGTCGCCGGGCTTGAGCGGCCGTGATGGCTTCGCATCCCGGCCGTTGACCATCGCCGAGACGAAACGCGCCTTGAACTGGCTACGGCTCAGGAGGCCCAGGTCATCGGCTATGTATCGATCGAGCCGCGCCGCTCCCGCCTCCCCGACTATGCCTTCCAACTGAGCCATCGGCTGCACTCCCCGTTTTTCGCTTTACCCCACCGGCATCGCACTCTATACTTGACCAGGCAGTATAGCCTGAGATGAGGCACCAAGGGGAGCGGCAGAAGCATGTGGAAAGAGTATGACCTTCCCACGAACGAAGGCACCAGAATACACAGGGCAGGCAAGACCGTGCTGTATGTAGCCATCGAGGTAGCCGGTGAAGGCGAGGTACTGGCGGCGATGGTTTCCTATGCCGATGACCCCGGGATTGCACCGCGCCGCAAGGCGAGGGTACCGGTGTCCGTGCCTCCGCTGGACAGCCCCATGTGGTCGCGCTACTTCATGGGCACGTCATCGACCTATGAAATTGTTCCGGGTTATCCCCAGATGCCGGTCTGCATCAGGCTCAGGGAGCCATTCTTCCTGCCGCCGGCAGCCGATCTGCGCGGCTGGATATTCTCACACGTCGAGGCGCGCATCGTCGTCGGGGGTGCAACCGTCGCGTCGTACCCGCTCGCGCGGCCGTTCAAGACGCTGTATGGCATTCCGGAGGCGGGCATCGTCTGCCGGCATGACGAGGCTGACTTCCTGGCGTCGGACGAGCCGGTGATCGATGCCCTGCATGAGGACCCGGGCCTCGTGGCTCATCCGGTCAGGCTGAGGAATACCGCCCAGGATCCGGTGCTGGTCAACGAGCTGTGCATATATGGCGAGCAGCTGTCGATTCTGGGCAATGGATCAAGGATGCAGAGCGAGCGGCTTCTGTTCATGTTCAGCGGATCGGGTGTCAGGATGAGCCTGGAGGGCCAGACCGAGTTGCCGGCCGGCTGGACCCAGATAGCCAAGCCGCGCGTATCCGGCGAGGAGCGCTTCATCGTGCGCTCCATAGAGCTCTTCAGGGCAATGACAAGGATGTAGTGATGGATGTGACAACCGCACTGGCCGATGCCCCGGCAGCCGCCCGGGGTTCATCGGGTATCCTCAAGTTCCTCCACCTGGATACCGTCGTTGGCATGATCTTCAACATCGAGTCTGCTACCAAGGCGATCCAGATTGCGCTGATGATGCTGGTCGGCCTGATCGTTCTTGGGATCATCGTCACGCTGATCAAGAAGATATCGGGCAAGCGGATGGACTCCAGGACAGGCGGGTTCCTCGCGAAGACCGTGCAATATGCGGGGTTCGCGCTGATACTGATCAATGCCTTCAAGATTGCCAACATCGATCTGTCGGCCTTGCTCGGCGCGGCGGGCATTGCGGGAATAGCCCTCGGTTTCGCCGCGCAGACATCGGTTTCCAATTTCATAAGCGGCATCTTCCTGATGTATGAAAAGACATTCGCGGAAGGCGACATCGTTACCGTCGATGACACGACAGGCGTCGTGTTCTCCATCGATGCGCTTTCGGTCAAGCTCAGGACCTTTGACAATCGATTCGTACGCATTCCAAACGAGACCTTGATCAAGACCAATGTCATCAATGTGACACGGTTCCCGCTGCGCAGGCAGAACATCAAGCTGACCGTTACCTATGATACCGATATCGAGCGGGCACGAGCCGTGCTGCTTCAGACCGCGGAGGCAAACCCCGGCGTTCTCCGGAAGCCGGAACCGTTCTTCATGGTGCAGTCTTTCGGGGCCAACGGCATCGAGCTGTTCCTGGGCGTGTGGTTTGCCAATCCCGATTGGGAACAGGCGAACAACGGCATGTACATCGATATCAAGAAGAACTTCGATGCCGCCGGCATCGAGTTTGCCTACCCCACGATGACCGTCTATCCCAAGAAGACATAGTCAGAGGAGCATGGCATTTGACCCCGTGCGCCGGTTTTGAGTATGGTTTGCATTGTCATTTGATGTGCTTTCGACAAAAGGAGTCACCATGAACCATGAGAGCGAGCTGGCGAAGGTCAGCCTCTTTTCAAAACTCGAGCCCAGATTCATCAAGGGCATGGCGCAGATATGCACCGAGCGGGACTTTGCCGCCGGCGATGCACTGATGAAGCAGGGCGAAGATGGCATCGGGCTTTTCATCATCCTGTCAGGCAGGGTCAGGATCGAGAAGACCGACACGTCGGGCAGGCAGGTCGAGCTCGCCTCGAACGGTCCCGGCGACGTGATGGGCGAACTGGCCGTGCTCGATGGCGCCAAGCGCACGGCGACGGTCATCGCGACGGAGCCAACCAAGTGCCTCGTGCTGGCCTCCTGGGAGTTCACCTCGTTCATGAAGGCCCATCCCGAGGTCGCGATACAGATACTGCCGATACTGGTCGCCCGTTTCCGACAGACCAATGACGCGCTGATAGGCGTTTCGGGCGTTCGGGCCTGATACCAGGGCTCCTGGCACGGTTCAGCCGGTCAGGAGCTTTTCCAGACGAAGCGGCGCAGCACCGGGTCGGGTTCGAGCGCCGCCGCGCCTCCGTCGATGATCAAGTCGGCAGAGGCGTAATCCCGGAGGTCGACGGTGCCGGGGGCAGGCAACGCGACACAGGCCATGCCCGCGGCGCGCGCGGCCGCGACTCCGTGCAGGGAATCCTCGATGACAAGGCACGCCGCGGGTGCCACGCCCACACGCCGTGCCGCTTCCAGAAATACGTCGGGTTCGGGCTTGCCTCGAGGCACCTCGGTGGCCGAGACCCGATGCGGGAACAGCGCGCCCAGTCCCGCTGCCATCAGCATGATATCGATGACGGGAGCGGACGAGCCGGAGGCTATGGCGACGGCGATCCCGCGTTCGACCAGCCGGCGAGCGAGGGCAACGACACCGGCAAACGGTCTGACACGGGACGGAGCGTAGGCCAGGAAGGCCTCGTCCTTGAGCCGCACCCGTTCCGACAGTGGCAACGCATTGAGCGGGCTGTGGGGGAACATGCGCTCCAGCACGAGCATCATCTCCGTCGCGCCGCGCCCCGTGAATGTCGCATTCAGTGACGCATCGTAGTCGATGCCGAACCCGGCAAGAAAGGCCTTGTCGCTCTCGAAATATGCCGGTTCGGAATCGAGAATCGTCCCGTCCAGATCGAACAGGACCGCCGCGATATGTGGTTCAATCGTCTGCATCACCGACTCCATGGGAACCGAACTCCTGCTGGGCCAGACGCCCCGCCCTGGTCGGTGGATCGTAGTATTCGACATTCCAGAGGAACAGGCCGTGAGCCGGCGCGGTGACACCGGCCCTGCTCCTGTCACCCGATTTCAGCAGGTCACGCATCGCACCATCGTCCGCACCCTGGGCATCGAGCTCGATCAGCGTGCCGACGATCGACCTGACCATCCGCCATAGGAAGGCGTTGGCCGCTATGTCGAAGACCAGACCATCACCTTCGGCATGGAACACGGCGTGGTGCAGATAACGGAAGCGGCTCTGGCTCGGGTCCTGGGCCGACGCAAACGTGCTGCAATCGAGCTCGCCATGCAGGCACGAGGCCAGCCTGTTGAGCCGCGCGATGTCCGGCCGCTTGAACAGGCGCCAGGCATAGCGGTCGAGGTGCGGCATCTGGTTTGGACCAACGCGGATATGGTACTTGTATCGCCTCGAACGGGCGCCGAACCGTGCGTGAAAATCGGGCAGCGCGTCCTCCGCCCTCACGATTCTGACATCGCGCGGCATCAGCCGGTTGAGCGCCGGCTCGAAGCGGTCGGCCGGTATCCGTGCGATGTCGGTCGTGAAATGCGCCACCTGGCCGACGGCATGCACACCGGAATCGGTCCGCCCCGCACCAACGATGGGCACGGGATGCCCATGCATCGTCTCCAGAGCGGATTCTATCGACTCCTGTACGGTCCTGGTGCCGGACTGGCGCTGCCATCCGCAAAAATCGGTGCCATCATACGCGATGACCAGCTTGATGACCCGGTCACTCATCCTCGTCGTCGCTCTCCTGCAGCTCGGCCTTCAGGCGTTCGTACAGATCGTGGGCCTTGTCGAGCAGAGGGCCAGGCTTCGACTTGTTCTTCTTGCCAAAGCCAAACATCCGTGCAATCGAGTACTTCGCCGCGGTCAGATTCTCCTTGCGCTTCTGCGGGTTGTCGGTGGGGCCGTACTTGAGCTCGAGCATCGCCGCCATGTACAGGACGCCCTCGTGGCCATAGTTCTTGTCGGTGTCCGGGCCCAGATTGCGCTGCGTCGAATACGGTTCCTTGCCGCTCTGTTCCAGTTCAAGCGCCAGGCGATAATAGTACCGAGCCTTGTGGTAGAAGATTCCCGCCACATAGTCCCAGTTCTCGTTCGAGGAGCCGGCATGCAAGGCATTGCAGAGCCACGCGGCGCGTATCGAGGCGATCGCGCTCTTGATCGCAGGCGAAAATTCCTTGGACACCTGCTCGTAGCATATCATGGCAAGATAGTAGCTTGCCGCGCCCGCCAGTACGCCGCGGGGCGATTGGTAGTCGAGCGGCGAGAATATCTTCTGTACCTGATCGATGCGCGCCTCTATTGAATCGCGCAGCACCGATTCGAACTTCGCTCCGGCAGGCATGAAATCCTGCCTGAAGGCCGCATAGAAGCATGATGGACAGACATCGATCTCATATATGAGCGGATGCACGTCTCCGAAACTGTGCAGCGGCTTGTAGGTCCGGTGCAGCTCGTCGGTCAGATCCGAGGCATTGACGCGCCCCGAGAACAGCTCTTCCCGGTGAAAGCTCGCGTCGCAGACCGGACACCGAATCGGTTCCTTGACATAGAAGGTAACCTTGCGGTCCTTGTCGGGCTTCGCGGCGGTCTGAATTTTCTGCATGCTATGCCTCCAGCACAACCATCGCGATGGCGTTGTCGCTTTCGTGGGTCAGGGACAGGTGGATGGTTGAACATCCAAGCGCCTTGAACTTCTCCAGAGCCGTGCCATACAGGTGCATGTCCGGTTTGCCGTTGTGATTGTTCAGTATGCGTATGTCGGCGAGCCTGATACCGCGCAGCCCGGTGCCTATCGCCTTGCCGAAGGCCTCCTTGGCGGCGAACCGTGCCGCCAGGGACAGGGCGGCGCCCTGCCCGCGCGACAGTGCCGACGAAAGCTCATCGGGGTGAAAGAACCGCTCAGGCAGCCCGGCCACCGAGAGCCAGTGCGCTATCCGCCTGACATGGACCACATCGACGCCTATGCCGAGTATCATGGCAACACCAGCGGGCGCGACGGGGCGGAAGCGCGCTCTATGGTTATCGTGATGGTCATCGGCGACCATGACTGCACGTCGAAGCCCTCGGGGAACCGTGGCACGACCGCGACGGTGTACACACCGGGCCGTTCGATGTTCGACAGGTCCACCTCGAGCACGCCGGTCTGGGGCGTGAAGGCTTCCAGTTCGGCGCTCGAAGACGCGACGCTGGCCGATCCTGCCGGTGGCGGTGTCTTGACCGCCAGGCCTTCCTTGAGACCGGCGACTGCGATCTCCAGGTCCTGATACGACCTGAACACCAGTGCCTTCTTCACCTCGGCACTGAACTCGAAGTTGTCGGTCGTCAGGAAGGTGACGAGCGGGTCCCTGGCGGCAAGCCGCACCTTGACGGTAAAGCCCTCCGACCTGCCGGTCAGCTCGATCGGCTCGGTCGCCGCGTCGGTCAGCTTCTCCATCACGCTGGCGGGGCCCGCGGCCTCCAGCTGGGCCGGCACGAGTCTGAAACCGGCAAGTTCGTAGCCAGGCTCGAGGTACCCACGGAAACTGGGCACCACCTGGATCTGCTTGATGACGCGCGGTTCTATCGATATGGCGACGTCTGACGGGTCAACGCTGATCTCGAGAGGATCGATGCCGAGCGCGCTGCCGCGCTTCTCGACCCGGACCGGCACGCGCCAGGTGCCTGCGCTCGTGTAGCTGCGCAGGTCAAGCGTCGCCTTCAGGTCATCTTCCAGTATGGCGTATATGGCGTTCGATTCACCGCGGAGCACCAGCCTGATGGTCCGCGGGTACTGGCTGGCAGGAACGAAACCTTCGTTGGTAACCACGACGAGCGGCACCGAGAGCGGCCGTTCTTCCAGCCTGTTCATCTGGTAGAAGAAGAACAGGGCTATCGCCCCGGCGAGCGACAGGACCTTCGCCGGCCAGTCGGCCAGGAAGCGGTCGAGGCGCGAGCTACTCATCGACCGCTCCTTCATCCATCGATGGCTGGCCCGAATATTCGAGCAGCTGGCCGAGACGTTTGCGCAGCGCGGTCGGGCTCAGGTTGTAGAAGAGCCGCGCGTCGTAGGCGAGCGATATGGCCCCGGTCTCCTCGGACACGACGAGCACCACGGCGTCGGCGCCTTCGGTCAGGCCCAGGGCCGCCCGGTGCCTGGTTCCGAAGCTGCGCTTGATGTCGCGCTGTTCGGACAGCGGCAGGAAACATCCAGCCGCGACGATGCGGCCCTCCTTGATGATCAGCGCCCCATCATGGAGCGGCGTGTCGTACTCGAATATGGACAGTATCAGGGCGGAACTCACCTCGCCGTCTATCTTGGTGCCGCGTTCGACTATATCATCGAGCGCGACATAGCGCACAAACACGAGCAGGGCACCGCGCCGCTTCTCCGCCAGTATCTCGGCCGCGTGCAGTATGGCATCGAGCTGGGTGGAACGCGGGCCCTGGCCCCGCCGGAAGATGCCGCCCTGTCCCAGCCTGATGAAGATCTTGCGCAGCTCCGGCTGGAAAATGATGGCCAGTGCTATGACGAGGCCAGGCGCCAAGAGGCTCAGTATCCATGACAGGGTGTCCAGACGCAGGAAGAACGCGCCGGCGTATACCAGCACGAGCAGCGCCGCGCCCTTGGCCAGCTGGATGGCCTGGGTCTTGATCAAGAGGCGGTATGTTCCGTATATCAGGTATGCGATGATGACGATGTCCAGAGTCGGACGCGCCCAGCGGCTGATCGTTATCATGAACTCGGTCATCGTATGTGCTCCATGCCGGCATTTGCCGCGTCGAACACGGCCAGAGCCTCGACGGTCTGGGCCACGTCGTGGACCCTGAATAGCGTGGCGCCATGTGCCCGCGCGGCGCAGGCAGCACCCAGGCTGCCCGCCAGACGTCCCTCGGGTTGCTCTCCGGTTATCATGCCGATGAAGGACTTGCGTGAAAGCCCTACCAGTACAGGATAGCCGGTGGCGGTCAGCGCATCAAGCGCGGCCAGCAGGGCAAGGTTGTCTTCCAGCCGCTTGCCGAAACCGATACCCGGATCAAGCACGATCTGTGCCGGATCGATGCCGGCGAGCACGGCGCCGGCCGCGGCCCTGACCAGGAAGTCCAGAACCTCGGCCACGCAATCGTCATAGTACGGTGCGGACTGCATGCTGGCGGGAATGCCCTTCTTGTGCATCAGCACGACCGGCACACCGCTCCGGGCGCAGAGCGGCGCCAGGAGCGGATCGTCGCCCAGTGCCGCGATGTCGTTGATCATGTCGGCGCCGCAGTCCAGGGCGGCCGCGGCGATCGCGGCCTTGCGGGTATCCACCGATATGGGGATGTCCCAGCGCGCGCGTATCGCCTCGATGACCGGCACAACCCGGTTCAGCTCTTCGTCTGCCGCCACGTAGGCCGCGCCGGGCTTCGTGCTCTCGCCGCCGACATCGATGATGCCGGCCCCGGCAAGCACCATCGCGGCTACCGTGTCGATGGCGGACTGCCCGTCGGGGACCCGGCTGCCCGCATAGAACGAATCCGGGGTCGCGTTGACGATGCCCATCACCACGGCTCTTCCGCCGAGTGCCACCGTGCGTCCCCGTGGCAAGCGCAGGATGTGTTCGGCCGGCGCGGCGGGCATCAGGCGCCGCTCCCCGCGCGCCTGACATCACGGGCCGAGGCCGCAGATGCCGCCCGTTCGACGCCGGCCATACGCCCCAGGGCGAGCCTGGCAAGCGAGGCGCCATCGAGCCCGGCCTGGGCAAGCAGCTCGGCACGGCTCGACTGCGGCAGGGGCCGTTCGTCAAAGCCAAGCGCCAGCGCGCGAAGGTGGCCGCCCGAGTCGTCACGGGCCAGCGATACGGCCGCCGCCAGATCGGCGGCGACGCTGCCGGTCAGCACCCCTTCCTCGACGATGATGACGAGCCGATATGGACGGACGCGCTCGATGAAGGCGACCTGGTCTATCGGTTTGATGAACCGGAGGTGGTACACATCGGCGCCGATTCCCGCTGCGGCACACTGGGCCGACGCCTTCAGCGCCTCGTCGACCAGCGCCCCGGACGATACGAACAGCACGGAAGCGCCGCTTTCCGACCGCCTGACGAAGACCCCCGCGCCTGATTCAAACGGCTCGGCATAGGCCGGGCGCTCGGGCGGGCAGACCGCCTTGGGATACCGTATCATCGTCGGCCCCCGATGCTCGACTGCCCATCGCAGCGCGGCGCTCACCTCGGCGGCGCTCGCCGGAGCAAGCATGGTCAGCCCCGGCACCGATCGATAGGCCTGGATGTCGTAGAGCCCCTGGTGGGTCTCGCCGTCGTCGGGCACCGCGCCGGCACGATCGATGGCGAATATCACCGGCCTGTCGCCGAGAGCCACGTCGTGGTGCACCTGGTCGACGGCGCGTTGCATGAACGTCGAGTATATGGCGACGACGGGCCTGAGCCCTCCGGCAGCAAGGCCTGCCGCGAATGTAACCGCGTGCTCCTCCGCGATGCCGACATCGAACAGCCGGCGGGGATACCGCCGCTGGAACTCCGACAGACCGGTTCCCGAGGACATCGCCGCCGTCACCGCGACGATACGCGGGTCGGCGGCGGCCACTTCAATCATCGCCGAGCCGAAGGCCTCGGTGAAGGTGATGCGCCGGGGAGCTGGTGGTGCCGCCGGATCGAGCGGGTCGGACGACAGCAGCGCCGATTGGTGCTGCGCGGCCGGAGACAGGCCGTGGAAGGCGGAGGGATTCTGCTCGGCAGCCTCGTGTCCCTTGCCCTTCCTCGTTACCACGTGGACAACCACCGGTTTCAGTATCGCGCGGGCCTGACCGAGTACCTCGCTGAGCAATTCGATATTGTGCCCGTCTATCGGTCCCGCGTACTCGAAACCCAGATCCGCAAACAGGCTTTCCTTGAAGAAGACCGCCTTGACGGCGCGCTTCAGCCTCAGCACCAGCGGGTGCATCCGCGGCCCCAGGTAGGGTACACCCAGAATGATTCGATCAAGCAGGCTCCTGATACGCTGGTACCGCGTTGTCGTGGAGAGCCGCGACAGATAGCTGGAGACCGCGCCCACGTTTCTTGATATCGACATCGCGTTGTCATTCAGCACGATGATCAGGGGCAGCCGAAGCTGACCGGCATGGCTCATGGCCTCATAGGCCATGCCGCCGGTCAGGGCTCCGTCGCCGATCACCGCGATCACCGCGTCGTGCCGGTCAAGGGCCTCGTTGGCCGCAAGGATACCGAGCGCCGCCGATATCGAGGTGGAGGCGTGTCCCGCCTCGAACGCGTCGTGGACACTCTCGCTATGTTTCGGAAACCCCGAAATGCCGCCCGAACGCCTGATCCGGACGAAATCATCGCGTCGGCCGGTCAGTATCTTGTGCGTGTAGCACTGGTGGCCCACATCCCAGACGATCGAGTCTGCCGGGGTCGTAAATACCCGGTGAAGCGCCAGCGTCAGCTCGACGACGCCGAGGTTGGATGCCAGGTGTCCTCCGTTGGTCGTGACGGTCGATATGATAAGACCGCGAATTTCGGCTGCGAGGCGATACAGCTCGGATATGGAGAGGCCCTTGATATCGTCGGGCCCATTGATGCGTTCCAGCATGGACATGGCTCCTAGTTTATCACGCTCTGGCCACAGGGACTATACCTGGCGCGCCTCGAACTGGCATAGTGCAGCGATGGATTTGTTGACACTCAATCTGCACCGGCCATTGCGCTGGGATACGCGGCAGGCCGATGCCGCCGGCATTGGAACGGCGCTGCAGGCGATCGCGTCGGCGATGACCGCACCCGAGGACGCCGAAATAGTACTCGTCTGGGACTGGAATGCCATCATCGACGACGCCTCGGGCGATGGCCCGCGGACCGTCGTGCCAATAGCGGCCCCGTCACGCATCGCCGCAGCCAACCTGCGGCCTTCAGGGCCGGAGCAAGGCCAGCCTGTCGGTATGGAGCTGGCTGCCGGCCGTTACCTGTTCGTCCAGACCAGGCCGTCAACCACGGCCGAGGCGGCGGTGGCCGGACTCCCGACCCTGTTCGAGTGGTTTGCGCGCGAGGCATGGTGGTCGCAGTCGGCCTGCGATGGGCCGCTCGTGCTGCGACTCGTTCATGAGGACAAGGACACGGCACTGCAGCTGATCCGTCACCTGAGCGCCATGCCCGCCTGACACCCGGCCCCCGCGGCTACTCCAATATGGCGCGTATGCGCCTGACACCGGAAGAGGAACTCTGTTCCTTCTGTATGACGAACCGGCCCAGCAAGCCCGTCCGCTCGACATGGGGACCGCCACACACTTCCTTGGAGAAGTCGCCAATCGTGTAGACCTTGACGACCGATTCGTATTTCTCGCCAAAGAGCGCCATCGCTCCGGAGGCCTTGGCCTCCTCGAGCGGCATCATCGTCATGGTTACCGGCAGGTCTCGCGCTATCTGCTCGTTGACGATGGCCTGCACGCGGGCCAGCTCCTCGGGCGTCATCGGGCTGGGATGCGAGAAGTCGAAGCGCATGCGCTCGGCGGTGATGTTGGAACCCTTCTGGGCAACATGGTCTCCCAGAACCATCCGCAGCGCCTTCTGCAACAGGTGCGTCGCGGTGTGGTACTTGGTCGTCTGCTCAGACTGATCGGCCAGGCCACCCTTGAAGGTCTGCTCCGATCCGGCGCGCGACAATTCCTGGTGCTTCTTGAAGGCCTCGTCGAACTCCTCGCGGTTGACCGTCATGCCATTCTCCGCCGCCAGCTCCAGAGTCAATTCGATGGGGAACCCGTAGGTGTCGTACAGCTTGAAGGCCAGACGGCCCGACATGATCTTCTGAGGATTCCGAAGCAGGTTGGGCAGCATCTTCTCGAACTCGTGCTCGCCCTTCTGCAGGGTCTCGAGGAACTTGGCCTCCTCGCCGGCGAGTTCGGCCATCACGCGATCGCGATTCTGCAGCAGTTCCGGATAGGCAGAGCCGAAGCGCTCGATGACGACCTCGGCCGGCTTCTGCAGGAACGAGCCCTCGATGCCGAGTTTGCGGCCGTGGCGAACGGCGCGCCGTATCAGCCGACGCAGCACGTAGCCGGCTCCCACATTGCTGGGAGAGACGCCCTTGGGATCGCCGATGATGAAGGTGGACGCCCGCACGTGGTCGGCGATGATGCGAACCGAGGCGTCCTTCGTCGGATCGGACCCATAGCGGTAGCCGGACACCGACTCTATCGCGGCTATGACCGGCTGGAATATCTCGGTCTGGTAGACGCTCGTCTTGCCGTTCAGGACGGTCACGGTGCGTTCGAGGCCCATGCCCGTGTCGACGTTCTGCGCCGGCAGCTTGACCAGGGTCTTCTCGTCGACCCGGTTGTATTCCATGAAGACGTTGTTCCAGATCTCCATCCAGTTGGCGGAATCGGTGCCCTTGTTCGAGCCGGCCGGCGGCAGGCCTTCGCCGACCCAGTAGAATATCTCGGTATCGGGGCCGCATGGACCGGTCGGGCCGGCCGCCCACCAGTTGTCGCCCGCGGGCAGATAGGCGATACGGTCGGCCGGCACGCCAACCGACTTCCAGTGGGTCGCCGATTCATCGTCCCGCGGAGCGTTGGCATCGCCTTTGAAGACCGTTACCGACAGCTTGCGCGGATCGAGCGCGAGCCACTTTGCGTCGGTCAGGAATTCCCACGAGAAGGCTATTGATTCCTTCTTGAAGTAATCGCCCAGCGACCAGTTGCCGAGCATCTCGAAACAGGTCAGATGGCTGGGATCGCCCACCTCGTCGATGTCGCCGGTGCGCACGCACTTCTGGTAATCGACCAGCCGCCTGCCGGCCGGGTGTGGTTCGCCCAGCAGGTATGGCACCAGCGGATGCATGCCGGCCGTGGTAAACAGCACCGTCGGATCGTTTTCCGGCAATAGCGACTTGCCCGATATGACCGCGTGGTCCTTGGATCTGAAGAAGTCAAGATATTTGTTGCGCAATTGGTCTGGGGTTATCATGGCGAGGATAGTAATCGGCAGGGGCCATTTCGGTCAATGCTCGGGCTGGTGACTACTCCTCGTCGGGATGCCTGGCGCGGATCTCCAGCAGCCGGGGCAGCACCTCGAAGAAGGCCTCGACGAATTCGGGATCGAACTTGGTGCCCGACATCGCCCGTATTTCCTTGAGCACGGCGTCCTGATCCCAGGCTTCCTTGTACACACGCCGGGACATCAACGCATCGAAGACGTCGGCGATGGCCACGATACGTCCCCACAGGGGAATCTCCGTCCCCTTGCGCCGCACCGGCTTGCCATCTGCATCCGCCTTCAGTATCCGGCCCGATACAGGGTCGATCCATCCCGGATACCCCGTGCCATCCCAATTCTCATGGTGCGTAAGCGAAACCTCGGCCGCTATGGTGTCAAAATCCGATTGCGGGTCGTCAAACAGCCGTGCGCCAGAGATCGTGTGGGTCTGCATGATCTGGTATTCTTCCGGCGTGAACCGTGCAGGCTTCTTCAATATCAGGTCAGAAATGGCCACCTTGCCCACATCGTGGAGCATCGCGGCCAGCTTCAGCAGATCCTTGTTCTTGTCGATCAGTTCCTTGTCGACGTCCTGCTTGTAGGCCCAGCGCTCGTACATCTCCGTGGCATATCCGGCCACGCGATTGACATGAGCGCCGGTTTCCTTGGGATCGCGAAGTTCGGCCATCCTGATCATCCGGATGATCATGGACCGCGTCAGATAGGCGCGCTGCAGTGCGACGGTCGCGTTGGCCGCGAAATGGGTGACGAGCAGCTCATCTTCCTTGGAGAAGGCACGGACCCTGCCATCGGCTCCCATCGCGTTGATGATCTGAATGACCCCGAGAACCACATTGTTCTGGGACTTCAGCGGTACCGTCAGCATTGAAGTCGTCTTGTAGTTGACCTTGGCGTCGTAGGCGGTGTTGTAGCTGTACGGGAGCGAAGGCGACAGGCTGTATACATCGGGTATGTTGACCAGTTCGCCTGTCATCGCGACATAGCCGGAAATGCTTTTGTCATCGATAGGCATGCTGAAGTGCGGGTAGGCCTGCTTCTCGCCCGGCGGCAGGCTCTTTTGCTTGGTGTCATTGTGGGCGAACTTGATGCTTATCTGGTCGCCTTCCTTGACGTAGATGGAACCGGCGTCCGCATGCACCACGCGACGCGCCTCGAGGAGCACGCGTTCCAGCAGAATATCGTAATCACGGATCTTGTTGAGCTCCGAATCGATCCTCACGATCTCCTGGAATTCATCGATCTCGGGCGCCATCAAATTCCCTCCGCTCTGCCGGCCGGATTCATATGTCGAGTACCATGGCCAAGGACACAGGCCTTGTTTAGTGTATCGGCCGCACTGTACCCAATCATAGCGCAAAGTTGCCGGAATTGACAGGAAAAGGCATCATGGCGATACTGGCGCGGTCGGGAGGCTGTCCATGATTCATGCTAGTGGCGAGGTTACACCCAGGGTCGCTCCGGGCACGTTCATAGCGTGGAACGCCGAGGTAGCCGGCGACGTGCTGATCGGACAGGATGCATCGGTCTGGTTTGGTACGACCGTGCGCGGCGACGTGGCCGGCATACGGATAGGCGATGGCTCGAATCTGCAGGATGGGGTTGTCGTGCATGTCAACACGAACCAGCCCTGCGTGGTAGGCCGCGACGTGACGGTTGGGCACCGGGCCATCCTGCATGGATGCACGGTCGGCGACGGCAGCCTGATAGGCATGGGCGCCATCATGCTCAACGGCTCCGAGGTCGGGCCCGGTTCGATAGTCGCCGCAGGTTCGCTGGTGCCCCAGGGCAAGCGCTTTCCGGCTCGTTCGATGCTGATGGGCAGCCCTGCACGGCTGGTCCGCCAGGTCAGCGATGCCGAGGCCGAGCGCAACCTGGAGAACGCCAGGGAATATGTGCGGCTGGCCGCCCAGGCCCGGAACTACCGCCCGGTCGAGCAGCCGTGACGCCCCGCGCACTTGCAACGCGCCCCGCCAGACGTTACGCTCAACCTTGATGGATACGACAGAGACTGACCAGGACATTCCGGCCGGAAAACAGGTGTCGGCCTTCGGCAAGCGTGTATTCTTCCTGAACCCGCAGCCGGTCATCCTGGAGGTGGCATCGATACTGGCCGACGCCGAGTTCGAGGTGTACACGACCAGAGACCACGCCAAGCTGGCCCGCTACCTGCGCAAGGACCCGGACTGCCTGACCTTCGTCAATATCGACGAGGGTGACGACGAGGGCGTATGGCGCGCCTGGATCAAGTCCATACGTGAAGACCCGGCGACCAGCCATGTCGCCTTCGGCGTCGTGACAACGCTCGACGATGAAGAGAAGCGATCAGCCTACCTCATGAACCTGGGTATCGAGTGCGGTTTCATCATAGTCAAACTGGGAGCGGCCAGGACCGCCGAGATATTGCTGCGCACGCTCGAGGCCAACGAAGCGCGGGGACGCAGACGGTATGTCAGGGCCATGTGCCCGCCCGATGCCGCGGAATTCAATTGCCACATGGACACGGTCGTCTTCGGCGGCACAATCAGGGACCTGAGCTCCGTTGGCATGTCGGCGACATTCACCGGCGGTATTTCGGTCAAGACGGGCACCCGGCTCAAGGACATGCAGTTGGTCATGCGAGGGGTCAGGGTCATCGTCACCGGGGTCGTCATCGGCAATCACGACATGGCGGGCGTCGGCACCATCGTGATCATCATGTTCGAACCAGCCAGCCTGAACGACGACAAGCGCAACAAGCTGCGCGCCTTCATTCGCAAGACGCTGCAGGCCATGATGGAGCACGAGCTGTCATTGGCCTAGCGTGGTTTTCGGGCGGGCCGTCCTCCGCCGGAGTCTCCGAATCCGGCACCATGCGGCCGGTAAGGACGAGGCCTGTCTGAGGAGCCGCGCGGGCCATAGGGGCGCCTCGGGCCGCCAGGTCCGGCCTTTGGAGCCGCGATACGCACGGGAGGAGCGCCTCGTTGTCGCCTGGCCTCCGCTATCGCCTTCTCGGCCGCCTCGAATGGCACGCTCGCGAACGAGAAGCGCTCGAGCACCTCGATGTCATCGACCAGGCGGTCTGGCAACCCGGTCAGACGCTTGACGATTTCGGCAATGTCCTTGGGCCAGACGCCGTCCTTCTTGCCCAATCCGACGTACAGCCTGGCCTTGGCCGCGGAATCCACTGAAACATCGCGCACCTCGCCGTAGCGCCGCGGGTCCAGATCGCCCGAATATGCCGCGGCGGCCAGGGCTGCCAGCGCATCGCGTGCCGGAAGGTCCGCAAGGAGCTCGTCGGCAAGCGAATAGAAGGCCGCCACCGACGCGTCCGGCACCTTGCCACCGGAGACGTCGACCGTTCCATCCGCGGGGCCGGCCGTTCCATCCGCGGCGTCGACCCCACCATCGTCGACACCGAACGCCAGACCAAGGATGTCACGGGCCGCGCCCGATGTCTTTATCTTGATGCGCGCCCGCTTGGCCTCGATCACCTCGGCTATCGATGGCACCTCGCCCTTGTGCAGCCCGTCACCCGAGGCGCGCCTGAGGGCAAACAGCCTCCGGTATTCCTCCGGCGTCACGAAGGTGATCGCGGTGCCCTTGTTGCCGGCTCGGCCGGTGCGGCCGATGCGGTGGGTATAGGATTCGGGATCGAACGGCAAGTTGAAGTTGACCACGTGCGTCAGCCGCTCCACATCGATGCCACGGGCCGCCACGTCGGTGGCGACGAGTATCAGCGTCTTCTTGTCGCGGAAACGGGCAAGGGTCCGCTCGCGCATGTCCTGGGACACATCGCCATGCAGGGCCTCGGCCGCGTAGCCGCGTTCGGACAGGGCTCTGGCTACCGCGTCCGTCTCTATCTTCGTATGACAGAACACGAGCCCGTAGAACTCGTCCTCCGAGTCGACGATGCGGCACAGCGCCTCGAGCTTGTCGCGTTCGCGGACCTCCAGCCATATCTGGTCCGTCAGGCCGGCCTGCACCGGATTGGTCGTGTCCTCTACAACCTCGAAGGTGCCAAGGTGCTTCCGGGCTATATGCATGATAGGCTGCGGCATCGTGGCGGAGAACATCACGACACGGCGCTCCGGGTTGGCAGCATCCATCACCTTCTCGATGTCCTCGATGAAGCCCATGTCGAGCATCTCGTCGCCCTCATCGAGCACGAGCCACTCGAGGCCGGACAGGTCGAGGGTCTTGCGATCGATGTGGTCGATGACGCGGCCGGGAGTGCCGACGACAATGTCGACGCCACGGGCCAGGCGCCTGAGCTGTTCGCTCATCGAGGCGCCGCCATAGACGGTGGCGATGCGTGGCGCCGGCCCCGGAGAGAAGCTGGCGATCTCGCTGGATACCTGCACGGCCAGCTCACGCGTCGGTACGAGTATCAGCGCCCGCACCCTGGGCCCGGGCGTGCTCAATTTCTCTATCAGCGGCAGGCCGAACGCGGCCGTCTTGCCGGTGCCGGTGCGTGCGCGGGCGACCAGATGGGCGCTCCCGTTGAGCAGGCGCGGTATCGCGAGCGCCTGGATTGGGGTCGGTTCCTCGAACCCTTTGCGGGTCAGAGCCTCGAGCACGGCGGCGGAAAAGCCGAAATCGGCGAAGGTAGGAGAAGGCATCGGTGTCCTTATGTGGTTGAACGTACTGTCTCGGGGAAACGTCGCGACGATGGGAAGCCGGTCCCGCGGGATCGCACCACTATATCGCGCGAACGCCGCGTAGTCCAGTCCGGGCGCAATGAAGGCTCAACGAGGCGGCACTATGCGCCGAAAATGGGGTATGGCGCCATGAGCGTCGATCGGAGGATCATCATGAAGACTTTTTCCATCAAGAGCGCGGACTGCTCGCCTTCGGTGCTCGAGCTCGTCAATGAGATGGAGGACGGTTTTGTGGTACGCATCGTGCGGCACCGCGACGACTGGGAAGATGTCAGCGAGGAGTTCATGACCAGGGAGCTGTTCGACACCTGCGTCCGCACCGGCTACATCTACGAGAAATCGGCATAGGTCCCATCCGGCCGACCGCCATTTCTAACCCGACTTTAACTTTTCCAATGGCGCAAAGCATGCTATCGTGAGCGCACCGAGGGCCGCCGCGCGAACGGCGGCCCTGTTCCAGGAGGACGCGTGCACGATCCCGATGCCTTGTACAAGCTCCCGCGATCGCGGGATGGGCGCAAATTACTGAACCGCTGGTACGGCGAATCACGGTTCGCCGACCAGGCCGCCCGCTGGGAGCGCCTCGCCCAGTCCACCTTCGCACGGTTCGACGTACCCGACGCCGCCTTCATCTCAAGCCCGGGGCGTACGGAACTGGGGGGCAACCATACCGATCACAACGATGGCCGGGTCCTGTGCGCCGCGGTGCACCTCGATGCGCTCGCGTGTGTCGCACCACGGGAAGACCATGCCATCGAGCTGTATTCAGAAGGCTGGGACGAACCATTCCACGTTGACCTGTCGGATCTGGAACCCCACCCCGAGGAGCGCGGCACCCCGGAAGCGTTGCTTCGCGGTGTCGCAGCCGCCATTCAGCGGCGTGGCGGGGCCATTGGCGGCTTTTCGGGGTGCATGACCTCCGCAGTGCCGGCCGGCTCCGGCCTTTCAAGCTCCGCCGCGGTCGAGGTCCTGTTCGGCCAGATCCAGAACGCCCTGTACAACAACAACAAGATAGCCCCCGTCGACCTGGCGATGGCTGGCAGGGAAGCCGAGAACCTCCATTTTGGCAAGCCCTGCGGGCTGATGGACCAGATGGCCTGCGCCCTCGGCGGTATATCGGCCATCGACTTTGGCCGGCCCGACAAGCCACGGTGGTCACGCGTCGACTTCGATTTCGAGAAGGCCGGCTACATGCTGGCAATTGTCAACGCGGGAGGCAGCCATGCCGACCTCACCGATGCGTACGCTGCCATACCGCAGGAGATGCATGTGGTGGCGGACATATTCGGCCTGCCAAGCCTGCGAAAGCTGACCATGGACAAGCTGATACGCAAATCCACCGAGATCCGCGACAAGGCGGGCGACCGGGCGCTGCTCCGGGCCATGCACTTCATAGCCGAGAACGAACGGGCCGACGAGATGGCGACCGCTCTCGAGGCCGGCAAGCTCAAGCGCTACCTGAAACTGGTCAAACGTTCCGGAGACTCATCGTGGCGGCTGCTGCAAAACGTGACGACCCAGGGATCGTCGACCGACCAGAGTCTGGCGGTAGCGCTGGAACTGTCCAAATTCTTCTTGGGCAAGAATGGAGCGGCCAGGGTACATGGCGGCGGCTTTGCGGGAACGATCCAGGCCTATGTCAGCGTTGACCAGGCCGAGGCCTATGCGGATTTCATGGATTCGCGCTTTGGCGCACAGGCGACTACACTCGTCCATATCCGGCCCGACGGGGCCTCCGAGGTGACACTATGACCGACAAGAAGCAGGGGTTCAACAGATACATCGGACTTACGTTCCTCATCGGCTTTGGCTTCTTCACGATGGGCCTGATGGACATCCTGTATGACACCTATGTGCCGATTTTCCTGGGCAAGTACATAGAGAAGAATGTCATAGTCGGGGCGCTGATGACCCTGGACAATATTCTAGCGGTATTCCTCATACCGATCGTATCGCTCTGGTCCGACAACACCAGAACCAGGATCGGCCGGCGGATGCCGTTCATCGTCGTGCTGCTGCCGCTATCGGCACTGTTCTTCGCGATGATACCCTATGCGACGGCCCGGTCACTCGGCGCGCTCCTCTTGATCATCTTTGGGCTGAACATAGTCAAACAGGCCTCGCGCGGGCCGGTCGTCGCGCTGATGCCCGACACCATTCCCGGCGAGTTCCGTTCCGAGGCCAACGGCATCATCAACACGATGGGCGCCCTGGGTGCCATCATCAGCACCGTGGGCCTGGCCCGACTGATGGACCTGGACATCGTGCTGCCATTCCTGGGAAAGACCAAGGACAGCCTACCCTTCCCGATAGCCGGCGTCTTCGTTGTGCTGGCCACACTGCTGGTCTTTGCCTTCGTGCGCGAGAAGGATCATGCCGAGACGGCGCATGAGGATCGGGTACCCCTGATGCAGTCGCTCCGGGCCATTGCGGGAGAACAGGACAAGAGCGCGCTCTGGATACTGATCGCCCTGTTCTTCTGGTTTCTTGGCTACCAGGGCATACTGCCATTCGTCGGCAAGCTGTGCAAGGAAGTCTTCATGATATCGTCGAACGGCAAGGCAGCCCTGCCCGCCTCTGCCGTCGCCATCGCCCAGACCGTGTTCGCCATTCCATCCGGCTACCTGGCGCACCGGATAGGGCGCCGGAGGGCCATCCGGGGCTCGTTGCTCGTGCTGACCGCCGTACTCGCGCTCGGCGCGTTGATATCCAGCCCGCTGGCGGAATCGCTCGGCTCGTCCATGCGCTTCAACGTGCTCTTGGCCATCATGTTCGTCTATGGCATCTTCTGGATAACCATCATCACCAACTCGTTCCCGATGCTCTGGCAGATGGCCACCTTCGGAACGATAGGCGTGTATACCGGACTGTACTACACCTTCAGCCAGACCGCCGCCATATCATCGCCTCCCATCACCGGTGCGCTGATCGATGTGGTCGGCTATCCGGGCATATTCGTGTTTGCGGCACTCTGCATGCTCGTGGCCCGGTTCTTCATGGGCAAGGTACAGAAGGGCGAGCCGGGCGAGAAGCCGGCCATACAGGTGTGACGATCCAGGTGACCCTGTCGGAGCCTATCGGTCGAACAGGGTCACGCTGCCACCTTCGGCACGCCTGATCTTGTCGAGGTACAGCTCTTCTTCACGCTCGACCTGGCTTATCATCGTACCGGCTATCCGCTTGAGCAGAACCTTGCCGGTCTGGGCAAAGAACAGGATCTTGCGGGGCAGGAAACCGCCGGTATCGTTGGCCGCTATCGGTATGTTCTCCTTGGCAAGGTAGGCCAGCGCGAAGTCGACATTGCCCTTGGGCACCTTGGTCGGACCATTGATCAGCTTGAGCACCGATGCTCCACCAAAGACCTTCGCGACGATGTCTATCTTCCTTGAGCCACGCTTGAACAGCTCGTTGTACAGCACTTCCATCGCGTACATGCCATACTTGGCGTTCTTGCTCTTCGCCACATCGATATTGTCCAGATCGCCGGGAAGCATGAAGTGGTTGATGCCACCGAGCCGCAGGCGTGTGTCCCAGAGCGATACGGACACGCAGGAACCAAGCACAGTCGCGATGATGATATCGTCTCCGGATACAAGGAACTCGCCCGGATGAATGGTCACGACATTCTGCTCGAAGTTGCTCAGCTTATGCGTGAACACCGGTCGCTCCTCGAATCGACGCTCGAAGACACATCAGAACAGGGTCACGTCGCCGCTTCCAGCGCTGGAATCGTCGACGCCGGCATCCATCTGGGCGATTCTGGCCGCAGTCTGCTTGTGCGCGAAGATGGTGAACCGATCGACGATGGCCTTGAGCCGCTCGCTATGTATCGATGAGGCCGCGATCTGCGCGCCGTCGGTCGATGTCTCGTCGGCGTGAGCGGCCAGTTCGCTGCGCATGGCGTCCAGCTCGGCGGCCAGCGAGTCCACCCGGGCCACGGCCTCGCCCGCCTCATGGACGGCGGCGAAGAATGCATCCGGGAAGGGCCTGAAGTCGGCCTCTGCCTGGCACAGCCGCTCGCGGGAAGCGGATATCCTGGCAAATTCGCTTGACAGGCTGGCTATCTCGGCCCGCAGCAGGTCAAGCTTGCCCTCCGCCCCCTCAAGGTAGTCCGACATGCCCGTGGCCAGCGCCTTGCCGAATGACCTGGTCACGATTCCCGCCTCGCCCACATCGACCGATAGCCGCTCGGTCAGCTCCATCATGCCGGTCACGGTCGTCGACACGATGGACAGAGCCTTGTTCCGGGCCGTCTCGATGCGGGACGCCATCACGATCGTGCTGAAACGGGTCAGGATGCCATGCATGTCCTTGAAGCGCTCGCCCAGTGCGCGCACGCCGTCGGTAATGGCTGCAGCCTCGACTACCGCGGCTTCCTTGGCGGCCATGTAGGCGCGTGCGTTGGCATCGAACTCGTCTCCGGCACTGTCGGCGCACGAAGCCTGCAGCGTCGCGCCGCGCCTGGACTCAACCGAAGCGACGATCGCATCGACACCACGCATCGCGATGCGGAACCGTTCTATGCTCGAGCCGACCTTGGCGCCTACATCCTCGAGCAGCGTCGCCGACAGCCTCGTGATCTCGGCAAGAAACGCCCGCTCCTCCGCCGGATCGATGGGCTCATCCACGCCGGCCGTCTGGTCATCGGACTCGGCGGCATGCAGCGACAGCCTGACATGGTCAAGCGATTGTCTGATGATGTCCTGCAGCTGCACTTCCTGCATGATCGCCTGAACCGGCTGTCTGACCCTGGATGCCTCGTCACCGAGACCGCGGATTGCGGTCGCGGTCTCATCGACTTCGGTGCCCAGAGCGGCAAAGCCGCTCTCGAGGGCCTGGCTGGCGGAATCGAAGAACGACGACTGAGTCGCGGCGAGAGCAGCCAGCGTGGCCTGCAGGGTGGCCAGCCGCTGGAGCAGCGACGAACCAGCCGAAGACAGATCATCGGCATGCCTGATCGTACGGCCGGAGAGTCGTTTGAGTTCATCAGTTATCACGGAGAAGGCACGCCCCGCCGTCCCCGACTTCAAGGCGGCCGTCATCGCGTTGAGCGATACGAGCTCCATCTCCTCGGAATCGGCCCGTATGCGGTCGATGATGTCATCGAGCCTGGAGAGGCTCGCGATCGCGTCCTCGACCCCGCCCATGAAGGTGTGCTCCGCGGCCGCGGCCTTCTCGAAGAACCGGCTCGCGTCTTCTATGAACTCCCGTGAACGACGCCTGGCAGCCTCGACCGATATGCCGCCCCGATGCTCGTCGAGTATGCGCCGGATCGTCTGCTCGGCGTCGCTTGCGCTCGCATCGACGCCGGCCTTGATCGCCTGGAATACAGTTCCAAGGCGCAGATAGATTGACTCTGTCTCATGCTCGATCTCGTCGATCCTGCGTACAAGCGCGGGCACAGACGACGCTACTCTTTCTATCATTGTAACTACTATAGAGAATCGCCTGTAAAGCCGCAAGGACAGAAACGGGCCACCCGATGGTGGCCCGCCTTCCGACTGCAGAGCCGGGGTGCGCCTCTCAGCGCTCCTCGACGACCGAGACCGGCAGTATCGACTTCTCGGTGACGGCGTCGAAGTAGCGTGCCTTCTCCATGACCGGCGCGAAGCCCACGGTGTCTCCGACCTTGAATGTGTGGTGGGGCGGCACCTTCGATACCAGCTGATTCGTCGTGGTCTTGCCCCACAGGTGAATCTCGGCGCCGAGCGGCTCGACAACGATGATCGTCGTCTTCAGGCTGCCATTGGACTCGGCATACGGCAGGTCTTCGGGTCTGAGCCCAAGGACAACATCCTTGCCAATGTAGGGCTTGAGCAGGGCAACCTGCGACTCCGTCGGGTTCAGCCGGCACGAGCCCTCATCGAGCACGATGCGTCCGCCCTCTTCCAGGACCCTGACGTTCAGGAAGTTCATCGGCGGCGATCCTATGAAACCGGCCACGAACTTGTTGACCGGATGGTTGTACAGATACAGGGGAGAGCCAATCTGCTGGATCAGCCCGTCCTTCATCACGACGATCTTGTCACCCATCGTCATGGCCTCGACCTGGTCATGGGTAACGTAAATCATCGTGGCCTGCAGCCTGTTGTGCAGATCGATGATCTCGGCGCGCATCTGCACGCGGAGCTTGGCATCGAGGTTGGACAGCGGCTCGTCGAAGAGGAACACCTTGGGATTGCGCACGATGGCACGGCCGACCGCGACGCGCTGCCGCTGTCCACCGGACAGCTGCTTGGGCTTGCGGTCCAGGTACTTCTCGATATCCAGAATCTTGGCCGCCTCGCGGACACGCTGGTCGATCTCCGCCTTGGGCAGCTTGCGAATCTTGAGACCGAACGCCATGTTGTCATACACGCTCATGTGTGGATACAGCGCGTAGTTCTGGAACACCATCGCGATGTTCCGGTCCTTGGGCGGAACGTCGTTGACGACCTGTCCGTCGATGCTGATCTCGCCGGAACTGATCTCCTCGAGTCCGGCGATCATGCGGAGCGTCGTCGACTTGCCGCAGCCCGACGGGCCGACAAATACGACAAACTCCTTGTCCTCAATGACGATGTTCGCGGAATCCACCGCCTTGACGTCACCGTCATAGACTTTGGTGACGTCCTGGATGATTACTTTGGCCATAGGCCCTCCAATGGTAGGGTTATCTTATGGCGATCAGTGTAGGGGAGAAATTCGGGGTTGTCAAACGGAACGTTGGGTCATGGCTCAGATGCCGACGGGAATGACGCCCCCGGCGACGAGCGAACGCCTCCAGGCATCCATCACGACGCCAAACGCCACGCCGACATTCAGGCTGCCCTTGGCTCCCAGCATCGGTATGCTGACGGTACGCGTGCAGCGGGCCATCGCCTCGGGCGACACACCGAGCTCCTCGGAGCCGACAACGATGATGCCGTGTTCAGGAAATTCGAATGAATCTATCGACTCGCCGCGCAATTCCAGGGCCAGCACCTCGCCGTTCCCGGCGAGCGCCTCGAGCCCGGCGCGCCGCCATGACACGATCGACGTGGCACCCATGGCTGAACGGGCGGCACGCGGGTGGTCGGGATCCGCGGTGAAGCCGGACAGCACGAGCTCGGACACGCCGAAGGCGTCCGCGCTCCTGAAGATCGAACCGACGTTGAATGGCGAACGCAGGTCCTCCAGGTACGCGCGAACACCCGGAAACAGGCGGCGCGCTCCCGCAGAAAGCCCCAGCCCAAGCGGTTCGCGGAAGTCCCAGTCGGCCGGCGACAGGCCCGCGTGCGCCCCGAGCCCGCGGGCGAGCAGGTTGACGAGGCGAATTCCTGCATCGGTCGATTCGGGACAACCCGCGGATGCCGCCTGCGCGGCCAGGGCACGCAGGGCATCAGGCAGGCTTCCGTCACGCGACAGCGCGGCGCCAAGTTCGGCGACCCAGAGCCACGCGGTCGTATCGCCACCGCGCATGGCCACCTCGATCGACTCGAGCGTCTGGGCAGCCTTGCGGGCGCGGTGCACCGGGCTCAGGGTCAGGAGCTTCCTGATGGCGATCATCGCATCAATAGACGGTCTTTATGAAGTCAAAGACATCGTCGACGGTCATCGTCCGCGGCAGGAAGTTCATGAAATCGAAGCGGCGGGCCGATTCGGCCGTCTCCACCAGATTCTCCAGTGCCAGATCAAAATCCTTGAGGCGGCTCGGTATCTTGAGCAGGCCCAGCCGTGTCCGCAACGATTCAATGGCACGGGCGGCCGCCCCGGCGGCACCTTCATCCGGGTCGACCTCGCAGAGCAGCGGAGCCAGGGATGCGACCTTGTCGGGTCTGGCCTGGGCGAGGGTCTCCAGCAGATACGGTACCATCACGGCGGCGATATTCGCCTTGGGTACGCCCCAACGCGCGTTGATGGCATAGGAGACCGCCGTGCCGAGCCCCGGCGCCGACGAGGCAAGCCCGAGGCCGGTCAGGAAGCATGCGCGCACGGCATCCATCCGGGCCTGGGGATCCTCCGGCCGCTTGATCGTCACGTCGAGCGCATGGATGTAGAGGCCAACCGCCTCGCGCAGCACGATGTCCGACAGGAAGCCATCGCGGGCGGAAGCAAAGCCTTCTATCGCCGACATCAGGCCGTCAAGCAGGGCGGCCGAGGCGGACTTGGCCGACAGGCCGGTCAGTGTGTTCGGATCAAGGACCACGGCCGTCTCGACGCCGCGTCGAGCCTGCAGGAACACGGCACCACCGGTCCTGGCATCGGTCAGCACGAGTCCGCCCGACAGCAGGAAGGGGTCGCGATAGCTCGTGGGCACCAACGCCAGCGGCAGCGCCTGTCTGACCGGAGCATCGCCGTCTATCCAGCGGTCGACATTGCCTTCGCCCGGCGTCAGCGCGGCGATGGCTTTTGCTATGTGCAGGGTCCGGATGCCGCCGACGCCGATGATCAGGGGGGCGCGCGAGCCACGAGCCAGCTCGATGGCGTCCTCGACCGACGCCGATGATGGCCGCTCGCCTATGTCGTCGAACGAGATGAGCTGGATGCCGCGGCCCTCGAGCACGGCGACCAGACGCTCAGCTATCTTGGTCTCGGCCAGTCCCGGGTCGGTGACCAGCAGCGCGCGATCGGGCCCGCCATCGAACATGAGAGGCAGCTTGTAGAGCGCGTCCTGCCCGATGAAGCAATCCGCGGGCACATGAAACCTGAAATCAGCCATGCCTCGTCCTCCCGTGCACGTCGTCTCTCACCCGGGCTCCTGGTGCAATAAAAAGGACGGAGGTATATGCCTCCGCCCTCGAAATAACCAGATATGTGACAGTTACAGGAGCTGGTCGAGTATGCGATCGGCAGTGGCGTTCAGGATGGCATCGTTGATGTAGTTGGGATCGTCGATCTTGGCCTTCAGCTCGGCGACGCGATCCATTCTGATATCCGGTGCCGCCTTGGCCAGCTCCACGGCCTTGAACAGCTCTGCCTTCTCGACGGCCTCGCTCGACAGGTTTACGGAATCGTTCCTCGAACTCCTGGCGACCTGGGTAGCGCCTGAGGGTTTCTTGGGCTGGATCGGATCCAGCGGGTTAAGCCTGTCAATAGTCATCGGTGGCCCCTGCCTTTCACATGTTCAATATCGGCAACACCCGACGGTAAGTTTACCCTTTTTTGGCGCCGGATACAAGTACCGCGATCTCACCCTTCACGTCCGGCCGCGAGCTCAGAATGTCGCGCACCTCCGCGGCGGTTCCAACCAGGAATTCTTCATGAATCTTGGTCATCTCGCGGCCGACACACAGGTGGCGCTCAGCATCTATATCGGCAATATCGGTCAACAGCCTTACAATCCGATGCGGTGACTCGTAGAGCATGAAGGCCTCGTCGCGGCCCATCAGCTCCGCCACGCGGGAGTGTCGCCTGCCTGGTTTAGGCGAAGGAAAGCCATCGAAGGCGACCGTCTTGTAGAATATGCCGGCTGCGGATACCAGGGCAGAGAACGCGCTGGCGCCCGGGATCGGCACCACATCATGCCCCGCTTCCCTCGCCTTCGCGGCCGCGAGGATTCCAGGATCGGAGAGGCACGGCGTGCCGGCATCGGAGCAATAGGCAACATTCTTGCCTTGCCCGAGCAGCGCCACGATGCGCGAGCTGCCCTTGGCCTCATCGTAGGCATAGCACGCGACCAGCGGTTTTTTGATGCCCAGGTGGTTGAGCAGCTGGAGCGTGTGGCGGGTATCCTCGCAGGCTATGGAGTCAACCTCGCCGAGCACCCGGATGGCGCGCAGCGTTATGTCCTCGAGGTTTCCTATCGGTGTAGCGACCATGAACAGCGTTGCCATGGGCATCAGTATCGCCGCCGCGACGCCCGACGTCAACGGCGTGCTATACTGCAGGCATGGATGATCTTGTATTCGCCACGGTACTCGCATCGGTCGGCGCCGTATTGCTCTGGCTCTTCTGGCTGCTCGGCTACAGGCCGTATGCCCAGCGCAAGGAGCGCGAGCACCCGCGCTTTGTACCGGACGGACAGGGCACCGTGCGCGAGAAGGGCGTCGGCGTCCGCTCCTGCCCGGTCTGTGGCGAGAAGCTGGCTCCAGGCATGCTGGTAAAATCGCGGGTCTTCCAGCGCAAAGGCCCCGACAAGGTCATGCAGATCTTTGGATGCCCCTATTGCTGGCCAGAGAACACCGCCCATGCCAGGATCTGCCCGGTCTGCGAAAAGATCATTCCGCGCGGCGGGTACCTGATAGCCCGCTATTTTGAGCGGCCCGGCCGCCGCCATGTCCACGTCCTGGGCTGCTCAGGATGCAGAAGGGGATAGCGATCTGTCCAGACAGGCCAGGAATTCATCACCGATCGGACGGTTGGCTGTGGTGTGGCCCAGGCTGCGATCCGGTCGATTGGCGCCATGGAAGTCGCTGCCGGCACTGACTCGGTATCCGAACTCCCGGGCCATGCGGTCCAGCCGTTCGCACTCGACGAGCCGGGCGGTCGGGTGCCAGGCCTCGATGCCATCGATGCCAAGCTCCTTCCAGGCGCCAAACAGCGTACGCATCCTGGTCCAGCTGACGAACAGCGACATCGGGTGGGCTATGAAGGCCAGGCCTCCCGATCCATGGACCAGATCGATGGCGTCCTGCAGGTCCATGCATGCCTTGCGCAGGTAGTGGCTCCGGCCCTTGGCCAGGTACTTGTCAAAGGCTTCCTGCTTGCTCTTGACGACGTGCTTCGACACGAGCATGTCGGCGATATGCGGCCGCCCGATCATGCCGAGCCCGGCGCGGGCGCGCAGCTCATCATAGTCAAGCTGTATGCCGTCGGCCCTGAACAGCTCCAGGACGGCACGGTTGCGATCCTCCCTGGATCGAGCGAGCGCTGAAGCGGCATCGCGGAACGCCTGCTGCGGAGCCGAGAAGTCGAGCCCGAGGAGATGAAACTCGCCGGGTTCGAAGGCAATCTCGATCTCGATGCCGCGTATGAGGCGGATGCCCGCGGAATCGGCGGCCGCCTGTGCCTCGTCGAGGCCATCGAATGAGTCGTGATCGGTCAGCGCCAGCGCGGTAAGCCCTTCAGCGGCGGCCCTGGCGAGCAGGGCTGCCGGCGTCAGGGCACCATCGCTGGCGCTCGAATGGGTGTGCAGGTCTATCATCGTCCCGCATTCTGACGCTTTGGCCACGCTTTGCATAGCGTGGAAGCCTGCGGTCCGCGCCAGTGCAATACTGCCGAATCTTTGCTACACTGAGGGTGATGTTTACCAAGCCAGTTCACCAGGATGATGCGCCACGGCAACGCGGCCCGGCTGCCTACCGGGAGCGACATCCGTGGTATGCCCTGGATCACGCCGCCATCATCTATCCGGCCCTGCTGTCAGACACGATGAGCGCATCATACAGAATTCAGGCAACACTGGACGCTCCCGTCGATGTCCCGCTCCTGCAGTCGGCACTGGACGCCATCCGCGCCCGCTTTCCCTATTTTCAGATCGAACTGCGCAAGGGGTTCTTCTGGTTCTTCTTCGAACGAAACGCCGCGCGCAATACCATATTGGCCGATTCGAAATTCCCGTTGCAGAAGTCGCCGGTGGGCACACGGGGCGGCTACCTGTACCGTGTGCGGGCCCATGCCAACCACATCGCTCTGGAGATGTGCCATATACTGACGGACGGTCACGGAGCGCTGATATTCTTTCGGACGCTGCTGGCGGAATACTATCGGCTCCAGGGAACAGATACCGTCTATGATGCGACGGTCTTCGATCCCCGAGGCACTCCGGAGCCGGCGGAATGGGAGGACGCCTTCTCCCGTTATGCCGATCCTGGAGCGCCGAGGCCGCGCCGGGGGCCACAGGCCTGGCACCTGCCAGGCCTGCCGCTGCCGGTGCACACGATGCGCATCACGACCGGGGTACTGTCGCTGACGGCTGCCCTGGCCAAGGCCAAGGAGTACGGCGCCACGCTGACGGTCTTTCTGGCGGCTGTCTACCTCGCGGCGCTGCAGGATGTCCAGGATGCGGATCCGGCGAGCCAGAACCGCAGGCACAGGCGCACCATCCGGCTGCAGATGCCTGCCAACCTGCGCGGCTTCTTCCCTTCATCGACACTCCGCAACTTCAGCCTGTTCGCGTTGCCGGAAATAGACACGAGGCTTGGCCACTATGCGTTCGAGGAGATCATCACCAGAATCAAGGCGATCATGGCCCTCTCGTTCGATGCCAAGGAGCTCAAACGCACGATTACCAGGAATGTGATGACCGCCAAGCATCCGGCCATCCGCATCATCCCCCTGCCGATCAAGAACATCCTGATGCGTATCATCTACAAGTCACACGGCGAGAACATGTATACGAGCCTGTCGACCAATGTCGGCCCGGTGCGCATGCCGCCGTCCTTTGCCGACAGGATCAGCAGAATCGATGTCGTGCTGCCGTCGACGCCGGGCCTCGGGACCGTCGCCGGCACGGCGAGCCATGGAGACGCCCTGTCGATCAGTTTTGGCAGTGTCATCGAGCGCAACGACCTGGAGCGGCTGTTTTTCAGGCGGCTGGTCAAGGCCGGGCTCGGGGTCAAGGTGGAGTCCAATCTTTCAGCCAAGGACATCAAGGAGCCATATCATGCCATATTGCAGTAAGTGCGGCGTCGAGGTCGAGGAATCAGCGGCAACATGCCCGCTCTGCAGGGCCCCGATCCAGCACCTCGACGGAGACGCTCCGCGCGAGGAGAGTTCCACCTATCCGCAGCACATCATCGACCCCGATGATGCCTACCGCCTGTCCCAGGCCGAGCGGCGGCGGATGGGCGTGGAACTGCTGACACTGGTGGCGGGACTCGCCACCGCCGCCCTGGTCCTGGTCGACATCTTTCCGGACGGAGCGCTGGGATGGTCATGCTACGCCATCGGATCGGTTGCCGGGGTCTGGCTCCTGTCGATACTGCCACTGCTCTTGACGGGCAAGCCACGGCTGATGGTTGTGCTGATGCTGGCTGTCATCGTGGCCTATCTGTGCTTCATCGATGCTCTGGATGGTTCGATGGACTGGTCGCTCAGTCTCGGAACGCCCATCGCGCTGGCTACGTTTCTGGCAGCGTACCTGACGACGGTGGCGCTGCGCAGCCGGGCAATCAAGGGCATAAACCTGTTCGGCATCGGCGCGCTTGGGCTGGCTGGCTATCTGATGGCGCTGGAGTGCATCATCAAGTTCGCGCTCCATGTCGGTGTCCGCCCCTACTGGTCGGTGGTCACGGCGCTCGTGCTGGTCCCGATAGCGATATTCCTGTTCTATTTGCATGGCCGCGTGCTGCGCGGCGCGGATCTGCGCAAGATATTCAGGCTCTGACGGGTGGCCGAAGGGCATGCCCTTGGCCACCGGACTCGCCTGCTACTTCTTGGCTTCGGGCGGCTCGATATCCAGAAGCTCAACCTCGAACACCAGCATCGTATTGGGTGCAATCGCACCCTGGGAACCCTGCTCGCCATACGCGAGCGCTGATGGAATGTAGAATTTGTACTTCGATCCTACATTCATCAGCTGGATGCCTTCGACCCATCCGGGAATGACCATGCCCACCGGGAAGACGGCCGGCTGGCCGGACTTGATCGAGCTGTCAAATTCCTTGCCATCGATGAAGGTGCCGACATAGTCGACCTTCACGGTATCGGTCTCCGTAGGCTTGGGGCCGGTGCCCTGCTTGATCACTTCGTACTGCAGTCCGCTCGCGGTCGTCGTGACGCCGGCCTTCTTGGCGTTCTCTGCCAGGAACTTCGTCTCCTGGGCCAGGTTCTCCTCGCCCTTCTTCTTCATGGCCGCCAGGATTGACTCCTGGATAATCTTCTGGGCATCCTCCATCGTGATTCGCGGCTTGTCCTTCTCGACATAGTCCTTGATGCCCGCGACGAACTGGGAATAATCGATCTGGACGCTGGTATCCTTGAGGCTGGCGCCGACCGCGACACCAAAGGCATAGCTGACGTCGGCCTTGGACGTGGTGCCGGCCGCGGCATCCTTGGCGGGAGCGGCGGTCTTGGCGCCGCAGGAAATCACTGCCAGCGAGAGAGCGGCGATCGCGACCGCGGTCACCGCATACTGCATCTTCTTCATGATACTTCCGATTGAGAGCGGATCAGGGCGCCAGGCGCCCACGGCCCGTGCAAGGGCTTCGATCAGGATATAGACATTCGGGGGGAAGGGCAAGGAGCCATGCCTGCCGCGCTACATCTTGCGCAGCTGGGTGACCACAGCCCTGAAGTCCTTGGGATACGGCGCCTCTATCGTCATCGTATCGCCGGTGACAGGATGGCAGAACTCGATGCCGGACAGGTGCAGCGCCGTTCTCGTCATCAGGGGGCGTTCACTGGCCTCGTCACCCTTCCACCGACGCTTGATTTTGGACAGGAACAGCGGCTTGCCATCGCCATACAGGGGGTCGCAGGCTATGGGATAGCCAAGAGCGGCCAGATGGATGCGCACCTGGTGGGCACGGTTCGTCAGAGGCCGCGCCTCGACGATGCCCATCTTCGCGTGCACGCCCAGCACGACGAATTCGGTCGTCGCTGGCTTGCCGGCGCCATCGATGATGGTGCGGTGCATCCGGTCCCCATCCGGCGTCAGCGCAAAGTCGCACACGGTCTGGGTCCAGGATGGCCGGCCAGAGACGATCGCGTGGTAGCGGCGCACCACCGTCCGCTCCTCGAAGCTGGCGGCAAGGGCGCGGTAGGCCTCGTCGTGCCTCGCAAACAGCAGTACGCCGCTCGTATCGATATCCAGATGATGGACCGGCATCAGCCGCCCGTACTCCATCTCCAGCTCGCGCGAGACGATGAGCGCATCCGGATCATAGCGATCGGCGGCGGACAACAGCCCTGCGGGCTTGTTGACGGCAAGAATCGAGGCATCGACATGCAGAACCGTTATTTCTTCGTTCATGGAGCTGGATTATACAGCTCCGGAGGCGATCAGGGAACAGGTGGCCCCGGTTTTGCCGATTTCACGACACGTTTCCCACTTGCCGCCGACAGCCCTGTTTTAGTATGTTCATAGTCGCGAATCATATCGATTCGTTTCAAAGTACGTACGCCTTCCCGTCCATTGGGGGCAGCTGCGGAGCGAAGGCAGCCCGGGACGGGGCGGAACACCCACGAAAGAAAGGGAGATACAAGAACATGGCGAAGCAACTACTTTTCAGCGAAGATGCCCGGAGGAGACTCCTTGCCGGCGTAGAGCAGATCTCGCGCGCGGTCAAGGTTACCCTCGGTCCGAAAGGACGGAACGTTCTGCTCGACAAGAAATTCGGCGCCCCGACCGTCACCAAGGACGGCGTCTCGGTAGCCAAGGAAGTGGAACTCGAAGACCCGTATGAAAACATGGGCGCCCAGCTCCTCAAGGAAGTGGCGACCAAGACCAATGACGTCGCTGGCGATGGCACCACCACGGCCACCGTGCTCGCCTATTCAATGGTAAAGGAAGGCCTCAAGGCCGTCGCCGCCGGCATCGACCCGATGGCCATCAAGCGCGGCATGGACGCCGCGGTCCTGTCCGCGATCGAGGAAATCAAGAAGAACTCCAAGGATATCAAGGAGAAGGACGAAATCGCCCATGTCGCCTCGGTATCGGCCAACAACGACATGGAGATCGGCGCCCAGATAGCCGATGCCATGGAGAAGGTCGGCAAGGATGGCGTCATCACCGTGGAAGAGTCGAAGACGATGGATACGACCATCGACTTCGTCGAAGGCATGCAGTTCGACCGCGGCTACCTTTCACCATACTTCGTGACCAACCGCGACACGATGACCAGCGTGTTCGAGAATCCCTACATTCTGATCCATGACAAGAAGATATCGTCGATGAAGGACCTGCTTCCGATTCTCGAGAAGATTGCCCAGACCGGCAAACCGCTCGTCATCATCGCCGAGGATGTCGACGGCGAGGCACTCGCCACGCTCGTGGTCAACCATCTCCGCGGCACCATCAACGTCTGCGGCGTCAAGGCACCGGGCTTCGGCGACCGCCGCAAGTCGATGCTCGAGGATATCGCCATCCTGACCGGTGGCGAGGTCGTGTCCGAGGAACTCGGCATGAAGCTCGAGAACACCGAGATGAGCCAGCTCGGAACCGCCAAGACCGTCAAGATCGACAAGGACAACACGACGATCATCAACGGCGCCGGCAAGCAGAAGGACATCGACGACCGCAAGGGGCAGATCAAGGCCCAGATCGACGAGACGACCAGCGACTACGACCGCGAGAAGCTCCAGGAGCGCCTGGCCAAGCTCGCCGGCGGCGTTGCCGTCATCAACGTCGGTGCCGCGACCGAAGTCGAGATGAAGGAAAAGAAGCACCGCGTCGAAGACGCTCTGTCGGCCACCCGCGCCGCCATCGAGGAAGGCATCGTGCCCGGCGGCGGACTCGCGCTGATCCAGGCCGCGATCGCCCTCGACAAGAATGGCGCGGACAAGCTCTCCGACGACGCCAAGGTTGGCTACAAGATCGTCAAGCGTGCCCTTGAGGAGCCGATCCGCCAGATCGCCGAGAACGCCGGCATCGATGGAGCCGTCGTCGCCGATCGCGCCAAGAGCGAGAAGAAGGGCATTGGATTCGATGCCGCGAAGATGGAGTGGGTGGACATGGTCAAGGCCGGCATCATCGACCCGGCCAAGGTTACCCGTTCCGCGCTGCAGAACGCCTCGAGCGTCGCCAGTCTGATGCTGACCACCGAGTGCGCCATAACCGATCTGCCCGAACCCAAGTCAGCCGGCGCCGCCGGTGGCATGGGCGGCGGTGGCATGGGTGGAATGGGCGGCATGGGCGGCATGGATTACTGATCCAGCGCTGATAATCGCTAAGTGGCCGCGCCCCGAACGGGGCGCGGCTTTTTTATGGGCGTCGCCGCCCATGCGGCTTGCAGGCCGCGTCGGAGGCGCGGGCGCGACCGCTCAAAACAGCGCGCACGTCAATACCATTCCCTGCAGCACGCGGCGCCCGGCCTTCTTGTTGATGCTGCCACCAGGAGCCCCTGACCACGAGGCCATGTTTCTGCTATGATGTTTGCGACCAGGGAGTACACCACATGAGACACTACAACGCCGATACAGCCACAAGCGAGTTCGCCAGCCTTCTTGAAAGCACGCTTACCACGATGGAACGGTTGCAGCCAGGGCAGATGGTCGAAACGCGCATACTCTCCATTTCGAAGGACTCCATCTTCCTGCAACTGAGCGGCAAGAGCGAGGGGGTGCTGGATCGGGCGGAACTGGCGGACCAGGACGGCAATCTCTCGGTCAAGGAGGGCGACACGGTCAAGGTGTTCTTCCTTGCTGCGAAGAATGGGGAAATGAAGTTCACCACCAGGATCAGCGGGGAAAAGGCCGGCTCCGCACTGCTCGAAAGCGCCTACCGGAACGGAATCCCTGTCGATGGTGTCGTCGAAAAAGAGATCAAGGGCGGTTACGAGGTCAGGATAGGAGAGACACGGGCGTTCTGCCCCTTCTCCCAGATGGGACCCAGGCGGACCGAAACCACGGAAACCTATGTCGGAAAGCACCTGCCCTTCAAAATTCAGGAATATCGGGAGAACGGCCGCACCATGATGGTGTCGAACCGGGCAATACTTGAAGAAGCGCATAAGGATAAGATCGAAGCTCTGAAAGCGACCTTGAAAGAAGGCATGCTCATCAGAGGGTCGATCCAATCGATTCATGCTTTTGGCGCCTTCGTCGACATTGATGGAATCCAGGCGCTGCTGCCGATTTCCGAGATCAGCAGGGCCCGTGTCGCCGATATCGGCGCGGTATTGGCCGTCGGGCAGGAAATTGAAGCCGCAATCATCAAGATTGACTGGCACAGCGAGCGCATATCGTTGAGCATAAAGAGTCTGGAGGCGGACCCATGGGATCATGCGCTCGAAAACTACCCCATAGGTTCAAAGCATGCGGGCAAGGTCGTCCGGCTTGCCGATTTTGGCGCGTTTGTCTCACTGGAAAGCGGCCTTGATGGGCTGATCCATGTCTCCGAAATGAGGAGCGAGGGCAGATACGGCGGCTCGGGAGTCAACGTCAAGCTCGGCCAGCCTCTGACGGTTCAGATCCTGGGCGTCGACATCGCGGCACGTAGAATTTCCTTGAAGCAGGCTTCATCGCTTGAGGAAGATGAAACGGCCAAGAAGTATCTTGATGACGCCGCGGAGAGCGACACCTACAATCCCTTTGCCGCGCTCCTGAAGAAATAGGTGCGACGGGGCTCGGTGGCCCGGAATCGACGCCGCTGGCATGGTTCGTCGGCCGTTGCGCCCCTGTTGCCCTCAATTGTCTGAACTTGACGTAGTGGCGCGCATCGAATCATTCCAGAGCGCTACCGTTTCCATGAAAATTCATCTGTTTTCCTGTAAATTCTACTTTTTTTTATACTATACTATCTAATCATTAGTGCCTTCTGTGGGAAAGGACTCCCAAGATGCAAAAAAGTATGGAGGTTCATGATCTCGTGCGCTCGATGGGCGCGTCGGAAACGGAAGGGACGCCCCAGGATCTGTCAGGCTTGCTGGACAGACTGACAACTACATCGACGCAGGAGCCGGCTGCTGAGACGGCCGAGCGAAAAGACAGCGCCTCCGACCCCGAGGCTTCCATCTTCTCTCAGCTGCTCGAGAGAATCGTGCAGAGTTATTCGATCAGGCTGGAAGAGAATGGCGAAGAGTCCGAGGTCAGTCTGGAGATCCTCCTCGACGGCGTGCAGGATTCGGTCCTCATCACGTCGCCCGCCGGCGTCATCCTGCAGGCGAACCACGCGTTCTATACGACGTTCGGCTACGCGAAGAGCGAGCTGATAGGGCTGGCCATCTTCGAGCTCCTGCCTGACACCTACCGAGCCGCCTTTCACGAGCGGCTGGCCGAGTTCTCGATCAGGTCGACATCTCCGCATGGCGTAACCCCCGGCGATATTCTGGCCTTCCGGGCAAGACGGCATGATGGCGGCATCGTATCGATGGACTGCCTGCTGTCATCGATCCAGCTCAGGGGAGAGCCCGCGGTCCTGATGCTGATCCGCGACCTCTCGTTTGACCATTCGCTCTTTCTGCAGCTCAAGGAGAGCAAGGAGCACTATGTCGCGCTGTCGGAGACCATCACCGAGGCGATATTCAGGCTGGACAGCGATTTCAGGATCATCTTTGCCAATTCCGGCATCAAGAATACCTTTGGCTGGGAACGCGACGAGGTCGTAGGCAGGCCGTTCAGCCTCCTCTTCCCGCCGGAGGTCTTTGCCATATACGAGCCCGAATTCAAGAAATACTTCTATGTGGATGACCAGGATCGCGTCGCCCTGGGGCTCAAGCGCACCTTCGAGTTCCTCGGCGCGACCAAGCATCGCGGCGTCGCACCGATGGAGATGTCATTCGGCAACTCCAAGGACTACATGGGCCGGACGCTCACCTGCGTTGTCAGGGACATTTCGCAGCGCAAGACGCTGGAGCGCAAGCTGCGCCATCTGGCATACCATGACAAGCTGACAGGCCTGGGCAACCGGGAGCTGTTCAACGAGGACATGACAACGCTGTTGCAGTCCATCGCCAATGAGCAGACCCGACGATCGTGCCTGCTCTTCCTCGATCTGGATGGCTTCAAACATGTCAACGACACGCTCGGACATGATGCGGGCGACGAGCTGCTGATCGAGACCGCACGGCGCATTCGGGTATGCCTGCGCGAGCATGATTTTGCCTACCGGTTCGGCGGCGATGAATTCGTCGTGGTGCTCTCCGGCATCAAGGACTCTTCGGATGGGGTCGCGGTCTCCGAGCGAATACTGTCGAGCGTTTCGGAGCCGTTTATCCTGCGCTCGAAGACGAAGGTCGCCGGAAGCCGTGTCAACGTCGGCGTATCGATCGGCGTGGCGCTGATACCGGAGCATGGGCAGTCGCTCGAAGAGGTGACCAAGAGCGCTGACATTGCGATGTATTGCTCGAAGGAGGATGGCAAGAACCGGTATACGATTTTTGACCCGACGATCTCGGCAAAGGCCATGGAGCGCTGGAATATCGAACAGGAGATGAAGTCCGCACTCGGCAATGGTGGTTTCAAACTGTTCTATCAGCCCATTGTCGGCATCGATGGCATCGTGCGTGGCATGGAGGCGCTGATACGCTGGCGGCGGGTCGACGGCGATCAGGTGCCGCCATCGGTCTTCATTCCCATCGCGGAACAGAACGGCCTGATCATAGCACTGGGCGACTGGGTATTGAGACGCGCCTGCTATGATACCAAACGGTTGCATGATCGTGGTCACGACCATATCTATGTCTCGGTCAACGTTTCCAGCATACAGTTCGAGCAGCCCAGCTTCATAGACAATCTGGAGAGCATCGTCAGAAACTCGGGGCTGGCTCCATCGCGACTCAAGCTGGAGATAACCGAATCGGCCATCATGCGCAACACCAAGGACGCGATAGAGCGCATCAAGGAGATCAAGCAGCGGCTGCCCGGCATTGCATTCATGGTTGACGATTTCGGCACCGGATATTCCTCGCTGGCATACCTGTCCCGATTGCCCATCGACGCCCTGAAGATAGACATATCGTTCGTGATGCATCTGGCAGAACTGCAGAACGAGAAGGTCGTCAATGCGATCATCAATCTGGGGCACAGCCTCGACCTGGATATCGTAGCCGAAGGCATCGAGACCCAGGAGCAATGGAACTACTTCGAAGAGCGGAAATGCGGAGCATTGCAGGGATTCTACTTCATGAAGGCGGCCGCAATCGACGATGTCTGCGACCTCATAAACCGCGGGCCCATCAAGCGGGATGCCGCACTGCAGCGCATCATCCCTGAACCACCGCCGATACTGATATCAACGGAATCGATGGCCGCCATCGGTCTTGCCGGCAAGGCCGCATTGGCAGAAAGCCGCAGGCAGGGCTCATAGTCCTGCCCGGTACGGCAGATAGGAGATTGGCATGGATCTTGGAATACGGGGATTGCGGGCGCTCGTGACAGGCGGCTCGAAGGGTCTGGGGCTCGCGACGGCGACCGTGCTCGCCAACGAGGGAGCGACCGTAACGCTGAACGCCCGCGACGCGGCCAGACTCAGGGCCGCAGCGGATTCGATACGCGCTCATACCGCCGCCGGCGACCTGCACGGATCCTCGGCACCGGCCGCGATCGTCGCGGAAGCGGTCAGATTGATGGGTGGGCTTGACCTGCTTGTGTGCAATGCCGGAGGGCCGCCGGCCGGTTCGTTCGAGTCGTTCGGCGAGGAAGCCTGGGCCAATGCCGTCGATCTGTCGTTCATGAGCGCCGTCAGGCTGGTCAAGGAAGCCTTGCCGCATCTCAGGAAGTCCAGCCACGCGAGCGTCCTCTTTGTCGCCTCGTACTCGGTCAAGCAGCCGATACCGGGTCTGGTGCTGTCCAACGCGGTGCGCGCCGCAACGGTTGGCCTTTCAAAGTCGCTGGCACTCGAGCTCGGCGCACAGGGCATTCGCTTCAACTCGATTCTGCCGGGATGGACGGAGACGGAGCGGGTCGGCGATCTGCTCGGAGCGCGCGCGAAGGCCAACGGCACGACCGTCGACGAGGAGATGGCAAGACAGATGCAGGATTGTCCACTCGGACGCATGGCCACGCCGCAGGAATTCGCGAACGCCGCGGCCTTCCTCCTGTCTCCGGCCGCGTCCTATATCACCGGTGTCGCGCTGACCGTCGATGGGGGCATGTACAAGGGCACGTTGTAGCCGGCCAGACCGCGCCCCGCGGGTGCATCATATCCGCTTCACCGCAACGGATGAGAGATACCGGACACGCCTGGGGCCGGGCCTCTCGTCCTTGGCCGATACGAGGCAGAGCCGACCTTCATGCTCGCCCAGGGGCATGCCATCCTTCTCCAGAACCACGATGACGCCCGCTCCGGTGGGAGTGTTGAACAACTCATGCCATGAAAACAGGGCCCGATAGCCATCGTTTCCGGTCGCGACTATATAGGTCACGTTGGGGTCTTCATGCTCGTCCAGTCGTACACCCGCCTCGTCGAGCAGGTCGCGCAGGAGTACTCCCGAAATTTCGCGGGGAGTGTCCTTGACCGTGCCTGATCCACAGACGATGACGAAACCGTCGGCATGGGCTCGCGGCCGCGCCAGGAGCTCTTCGTATGAGAACCGACGAGGATTGGACACCAGGCCCAGAATCTCCACAGACGAGCTCATATATTCCCGGCCATAAACCTTGGTTCGAACGCCAGGGGGCATGTCCCTCATCACCGACTCCCTGCAAGCATCGGCTTCACATCCAGGTCCAGCCAGTTGAGGGCCGAACGCAACTGACTCTCGCTGAACGCCAATGCCAGGCCGAATACATCGAAGCCAGTATCCGCATGGTTACGGCTCTGCCCGAGGCGACCCAGGGCATCCGATACAACGGAGCGCTGCGCCGCAAACAGGCCATCGATCGAGTCGGGATCCATGCGCCGTGCGAAGAACAGGCGCGAGAGGAATTCCAGACGAAGCACGCGCGGACTGCACACGGTTGGCTCGGCCAGCCATGCGCCAAACAGACTCCGCCCATCGGAGGTCGGCGACAGCACCCGCCGCGAGGCCGCAGAGCCCTTCTCGGGCGCCGAGCTCTCGACAAGACCGTGGAATTCGAGCCGCTTCAGCGTCGCATACATCTGGCTCTCGCTCAGGCGCCATAAACCGGCGAGCGTCTCACTGAAGCGCCTGTACAGCTCATAGCCATGGGTGGGCTCCTCTACCAGGAAACCCAGGGGCACGAACTCGGGGTGCAAATCGCCGAAATGCCTGCTGATCGATCCTCGCGCCATTCTATCCATGGCACTACCGTAGGAGGCCACCACGGTGCCTGTCAAGCTCGCCCACCCGTCACCAATCCGGCTTCAATTGACAGCGCACCGATGGCATGGTACAACAATTCCTTGTTACTCATCGGATGAGTATATAGGAGTCAATCGTGAAAAGAGTCAAGGTCCTGGTCTTGTTTGTCCTTGTGATGCTGGCCTGCATCCTTCCGGCCGCGGCCCAGAGGAAAGAGGTGGTGCTTTCGGCCGCCGCAAGCCTGACCGACGTGCTGACTGCGCTCAAGCCGGAGGCAGAGCGCTATATCGGGGCGTCACTGGTACTGAACTTCGGTGCCTCGGGCACCCTGCGAGCCCAGATCGAGCAAGGCGCACCAGCCGATGTATTCTTCTCCGCCGCGGCGTCGCACATGGATACACTGGAGAAGTCCGGACTCATCATCGCCAGCACACGCAAAAACATGCTGTCCAACGCGATGGTCCTGGTTGGCGATGGAACACGAAAGACGCCGGCGACGCGCGACGAACTGAGCGCGATCCTCTCCCGAGCCACGGTTCTGGCCATCGGGAATCCCGATTCGGTGCCGGCCGGCGCGTACGCGGTCGAGGCACTCAAGGCGCTGGGACTGTACGGCACCGTCGAGAAGAAGCTGGTTCTCGGGGGCAACGTGCGGCAGGTACTGCAATATGTGGAATCGGGGTCGGCGCCGCTGGGTATCGTGTTCCTGACCGATGCGGCATCGGTTGCCAAGGACAGCCCGCTGGTACGACTGTACCAGTTCCCCGATTCGCTGCTTGCCAATCCGGTGTTCTACCCCATCGCAATCGTGACAGCCTCGAAGCAGCAGGAACTGGCGGCCAGGCTTGTCGAATTTCTGGGTACCGACACGGCACGACGCGCGTTCATGGAAGCAGGTTTCGCCCTCCCATGACGGCAGCGTCGTTTCAGCCCGTCGTGTTCTCCCTTGGAATCGCGACGACGGCGACGATGGTGACGCTCGCGGTCGGGCTGACGCTGGCCCGACTGCTGACCAACCGGCGGATCCGCCTGCAGGGCTTCTGGGAGACCCTGATACTGCTGCCGATGGTATTCCCGCCGACCATCACCGGGTACCTCCTGCTCCTGCTCCTTGGAAAACGCGGACCGATAGGATCGCTGCTGTCCGGCATCGGTGTGCAGATTGTGTTTACCCGCATGGCCGCGGTCGTGGCGGCGGTCGTCGTGTCGCTGCCGCTGATGTACCAGAACTGCAAGGCCGCGCTGGGCAGCATCGACATGCGCCTTGTCGACGCGGCGCGCACGCTCGGCCTCAGCGAGGCGCGCATCTTCAGGAGTATCACCATTCCGCTGGCCGCTCCCGGGATCCTGAGCGGGGTGGCGCTGTCGTTCGCGCGCGCACTTGGCGAATTCGGCGCCACCTTGATGATCGCCGGCAATATTCCCGGGCGGACCCAGACGATTCCACTGGCCCTGTACAGCGCGGTCGAGAGCAATCGCCGCTCGGATGCCAACGCCTACCTCGCCATGACGGTGGTGCTGTCGTTTGTCGTCATCGGCCTTGTGGGAATCGGTGAACGCCGTGCCAAGGCGCTCCGCGGCAAGGACCGCAGTGCAGGCATGGCTGGCGGCCGTTCGCTGCTTTTCGGCACCGGAGGAGAGGCGCGATGATTCAGGCTGACTTCGAGAAGCGGCTGCCCCTGTTTACGGTGCGCGTCGCGCTGGCGGTCGATGCGGTCACCGCGATACTGTGGGGCGAGTCGGGTTCAGGCAAGACCAGCATCCTGGACTGCATCGCCGGGCTCGTCACACCGGACAGCGGCCACATAGTGCTGAATGGAACGACGGTGTACTCATCGGAGTTGGGCATTAACCTGCCACCACGGGAGCGCCGCGTGGGCTATGTGTTCCAGGATTACGCGCTGTTCCCGCACCTGAACGCCGAAGACAACATCGCGCTTGCCCTGCCGCCACGGGAGCGTGCCCGCGCGATGGCATACCTGGAGCGCTTCGGCATCGCACACCTGCGCAAGCGTCGCCCGCCGGTGCTCTCGGGCGGCGAACGCCAACGGCTCGCGCTTGCGCGTGCTCTGGCCACCAGGCCGCGGGTACTCCTCCTTGACGAACCGTTCAGCGCCCTGGACAAGGCCTCCAAGGAAGGCACCTATCGGGAATTCCTGTCGCTGCGCGACGAACTGGGCATGAGCGTCATACTGGTCACCCATTCGCGGCAGGAAGCCGAGGCGCTCGGCAACACCATCATCGAGCTGCGCGACGGCGAGACCAGTCCGATGGCAGACTGCCCGTCCGCCGTGGCATCACGCGTCGAAGATGCTCATCATCGCGAGCGGTAGCAGCAGCGGCGCGGACAGGATCAGGCGGCGTTCATGACAACGGTACTGCGGTTCGCTCCATGAGAATATGTTTCTATTGACAGTAACTGCATACTCTGGTATGGTGCTCTCCTGTTCTTTTAAGGAGAAACATCCATGGGTGAGTACTTCAAGACCTTTCCGGACGCGCAGGGCAATTTCGGGCAGTATGGTGGCAGCTTTCTGCCACCGGCCATCCAGACCGAGATGGAGAAGATCACCGACGCGTACTATTCGATAAGCAAGTCACATGAGTTCATCTCGGAGCTGCGAAGCATCAGAGAACACTTCCAGGGTCGTCCGACCCCGGTCTACTTCGCCAAACGCCTCTCCGATCAGTATGGCGGGCGCATATACCTGAAGCGCGAAGACCTGAACCACACCGGCGCTCACAAGCTGAACCATTGCATGGGTGAGGCGCTGCTCGCAAAATACCTGGGCAAGAGGAAATTGATAGCCGAGACCGGAGCCGGCCAGCACGGTGTCGCTCTGGCCACCGCGGCGGCCTACTTCGGCCTCGAGTGTGAAATACACATGGGCGAGGTGGACATACAGAAGGAACATCCGAACGTGGTGCGGATGAAAATACTCGGCGCGAAGGTGGTATCGGTCACGCGGGGGCTCAAGACCCTGAAGGAAGCGGTAGACTCCGCATTCGAGGCATACATGGTCGACCCGGTATCGAGCATCTACTGCATCGGATCCGTCGTCGGCCCGCATCCCTTCCCGATGATGGTGCGCGAGTTCCAGCGCGTCGTCGGCATCGAGGCCAGGGAGCAATTCTTCGAGATGACCGGCGAGCAGCCGGACAACGTGATGGCCTGCGTCGGGGGCGGCAGCAACGCGATGGGCATATTCTCTGCCTTCATCGAGGACGAGGACGTCGCCCTCTACGGCATCGAGCCGATGGGCCGCGGGCCGAAGATCGGAGACAACGCTGCGACGATTACCTACGGCAAACCAGGCATGATACACGGCTTCAAGTGCATGCTGCTGCAGGATGAGAAGGGCGAGCCATCGCCCGTCTATTCGATAGCCAGTGGCCTCGACTACCCAGGCGTCGGTCCCGAACACTCGATGCTCCATGAGCTGAAACGCGTGCAGTACACCTCGGTCACCGACGACGAGGCCATCGACGCATTCTACGAGCTGAGCAAGAAGGAAGGCATCATCCCGGCGCTCGAAAGCGCGCACGCTGTCGCCTACGCCTGCACGCATGCGAAGGCCAACCCGAGGCAGTCGATACTGGTCAACCTGAGCGGGCGGGGCGACAAGGACATTGACTTCATGTACGACAGATTCGGAGCGCGATAGCGTCCAGCCACCGCTATATCTTGAACCGACCGATCTCGGCTTCCATGCCCTGTATGCTGTCGCGGGTCCTCACGGCGATATCGGCAACCTCCTGCGCCGAGCGGCCTATCTCCTGGGCGCCCGCGGCCATCTCGTCCATGCTCCCCGCGATGTTCTGAGACACCTCGGTGAGCTCACGCATCGCCTCGAGCACCTGGGCGTTGCCGGCAGTCATCTCGCGGGCGCCGGCATGGACCTCGCTCGTAACGCCATTCATGTCGCCGAGCGCCTCCAGTATCTGCCTGGAGCCGAGCTTCTGTTCGAGCATGGCGCGTTCTATCTCGCCGACCAGGGCGCTGACCGATTCGATGCCGTCGGCCACCTCGCCAAAGGCCGCGCCGGATTCCTCGGAGGCTCCGACTATCGATTCGATCGTGCCCTTGATCTTGCCAAGTTCGGCGCCGATGGTGCGCGACTGTTCAGCCGCCGTCTCGGCCAGATGCCTGATCTCGTCGGCGACCACCGAGAAGCCCTTGCCCGCCTCGCCGGCATGGGCGGCCTCGATGGCCGCGTTCATCGCAAGGAGATTGGTCTGCGACGCTATCTGCGATATCGCGGTGTTCGCCTCCATCAGCAATTCGGACTGGCCCGAAATCTCCTTGGCCTGGGCATCGACCGCCGCCTGCTTCTCACGGCCCCGTCCGGATGAGCCGCGCAGCTCCTCGAACCGCTGGGCCATCTTCTCGACCGAGGCGGTCACCGAGCCGATGTTGCCTATCATCTCCTCGATCGAAGCCGAGGCCTGGGTTACGCCCGCCGCCTGTGTCGCGACGAGCCGGTCGAGCGATTCGATATTCTTCGCGACCTCCTCGACCGCGCTCGAGCTGTTGTCGACGCTGCCCATCTGTTGCACGGTCTGCCTGCGGACACCTTCCACATTGGCCAGAATCTCCGAGGTCGCACTGGAAGACTGATGCGAGGTGGCAGCCAGACTGTCGCCGATGGCGGCCAGTTCGCCTTGCGAATGTTTGAGATTCGTGACGATGCCGCGCAGCTTGGCGACGAACTGGTTGAAGTCCCTGACCAGGTCGCCGATCTCGTCATCGTGATGCACCTCGATGGAAGCGGTGAGATCGGCCTCGCCCTCTGCGATCTCCCGGATCGCGAGGCCTGCGGCCTTGAGCGGCCTGAGTGTCGCGCCAAGGAAGAACCAGATGACGAAGCCGAGTATGAGCAGCGCCGATGCGCTCATCAGGGCCACGGTGATGGTCAGGCCGCGCACCGCATCGAGCATGACGCTTATGGGAATCGTCGTACCCAGGCTCCATGATCCGGCCGTACCACCGAGCCGGACGGGCGTGAAGAGGACGTAGGCCTCCCCGCCGGTGCTCGACGCCATCAGGGTGGAGTACGCCGATCCCGCGGCGATGGCCTTGCGTATCGTCGCTCCCATCGAGCCGCCAAATACGTCTTCAAGACTCTTTCCCAGAGCGGCTTGATCGAAGTGCGCCAGAAATTTTCCGCCGCCCGAAACGAGGAAGGCCCGTCCCGCATCGAAGGGCCGGATGGCGCCGACAGCCTTCTGAAAGAGGTCGAGCCCCAGATCGACGCCCGCGACGCCGATGATCTTGCCATGGCTCTCGATTGGCGCTGCCACCGATATGATCTGTGTCGATTTGCCACCGATGGTGCGCGCCGTCGGCTCCCCAAAGTATATCTTTCCCGTGGACATGGGAACGGTATAGAAGAGGCCCTCTGGCTTGCCGGCATCGGAATCGAGCGCCATGCCCAGGGTCGGCTCGCCATTCTGCCGGCTCCAGTATGGCTCGAAGCGTGCATCCAGTCCGTCATAGGCTCGTGGAGCAAAGACGGCCCATGCCGAGAAGACGCCTTCGTGCTTCTCCAGGAAGCGGCTGACGAGGTCGGTCGCCGCATCCCGCGGAACCGAAGCCTCGCTGAGGCTCAGCAGACTGGCCGACAGGCTCGAGGCGATGGTCTGGGCCACCTCGAGCTGCTGCTCTATGTCGCCCGCATAGCTGCGCGCCAGATAGTTGGTGGAGTAATACGACAGGGTTGTCAGAGCCGTGCGTGATTTGATGGCCACGAGTGTGACAAGGCCTCCAAGTCCGAGCAGCTGCACCAATCCCAGAACAAGGAGCATCGTGCCCCGCAATCCCAATCTTCGCATGGTACCTCTTTCCCCTCTCCAGACCGCCTGATGCTTGCCGGAGGCGACACTACCAGTATATTGCGGCCGCCCGGTCTGTGTAAGAGCGCCGCCTCGACTCGCATCATGCACAGTTCCATGGTAGGATATTCAAAAGGAGTACGACCATGGATATCGCTACGCTCGAACCCAGGGATGTCTGGAAGCATTTTCTGACGATTTGCTCGATCCCCCACCCATCACACCACGAAGAGGCTCTGGCCAAGGCGCTCGTCGCCTGGGCCAAAGGCAAGGGTCTGACAACACATATCGATGCCGTTCACAATGTCATCATCAAGAAGCCAGCCAGCCCGGGCAAGGAGCATGCACCCGGCATCATCCTGCAGGCACATCTGGACATGGTGCCGCAGGCCGCTGGCTCGCTCGGCCACGACTTCACCAGGGATCCGATCAAGCCGCGCATCGATCCCGCGGATCACGGCTGGATCACCGCCACCGGCACCACGCTCGGGGCGGACAACGGCATAGGCGTCGCCATGGCTCTGGCCATCCTCGAGGACACCCACCTGGTGCATGGCCCGCTCGAGTGCCTCTTTACGACCGACGAGGAAGATGGCATGTCGGGCGCGCGCGCCGTCGAACCCGGAGTGCTGTCCGGCACGATACTCCTCAACCTGGACGGGGAGGATGACGACGAATTGACCATCGGATGTGCCGGGTCGATTCGGACATCCGCGGAGCTGGTGCACCCGGCAGAGCCTGCCGGTGCCGGCCTTGCCTGGTTCGAGCTTGCCGTAGGCGGGCTCCTGGGCGGCCATTCTGGCGTCGACATCGACAAGGGGCGCGCGAATGCAACCCTGGTGCTCGCGCGGCTCATCGTGAAGAGCGGAGTCCCCTGCTCGCTGGCATCGATCTCGGGCGGTACGGCAGCCAACGCAATACCGCGGGAGGCGAAGGCAGTCATCGGCATTGGATCCGATCAGGAAAAAGCATTCCGCTCGGCGCTGGAAAAGGAGGCGGCCGCGGTCAAGGCCGAGCTGGCTGCCACCGATTCAGGGCTGGTGGTCAACATCGCTCCAGCCACCGCGCCGGCACTTCGGGTACTCGGCCAGGCTGGTACGCGCTCGCTGCTGGGAGTCCTTCTGGACATGCCCAACGGCCTCATCGCGATGGAACCAGACATGCCCAACCTGATACGGACATCGCTGAACCTGGGTACGCTGTCCGGCACCGCGGCGCACAACACGTTCACGCTTTCGACCATGACCCTGGTCAGGAGTTCCTCCGATGCGGACAAGGAAGCCCTGGGCAAGCGGCTTGAGACATCGATCCATGCGGCGGCGGCGATGGGCTGGAGCGTGTCCCACGAGCGACGGGCCGAGTCTCCCGCGTGGAGTCCCAACACCGCAAGTCCCCTGCTGAAGCAATGCAAGGAAGTCTACAACTCGCTGTTCGGAAGGGCACCGCGGGTCAGCTCGACCCACGGCGGGCTGGAGACCGGGCTGTTCCGTCCCAAGTTTCCCACCTGGGACCAGATATCGCTCGGGCCGACCATTCGCTATCCTCACTCGCCAGACGAGCGGCTCGAGATAGCATCGGTAGCTCGATCGTACCGCTTCGTGGTCGAACTGCTGAAGCGCCTGTAGCGGCGGTACACCCGCACCGACCGGTGGCCGGAACTGGCTACCGGTCGGCTCGCTCGCGTCGGTCGCGCCTGAGCGGAAATGAGGCAGGCAGATTGGTGCGGGCCGCATGGAAGAGCAGCCGCAGCGTTTCAAAGAGCGCCTTCCTGGTTTGATCGTCGATGCTCCGCAAGGCCTCTCCAGCGGACCACGCGCGTTTGAGCCAGTCGGTCGGCAACTCGGTAAGGTCCTTGATGTCGGTTGCCGCCAGGATCTCATACAGAGCGTTTATGAACTGGGCGCGCTGCGACGGCTCCATTCCGCCGATCCAGTCCTTGAGGGTCTTGTCTATGTACATGCTGGTATTGGTGACCTTGTCCATCACGACGAATTCCTTGCCCAGAACGCTCCACGAGTATGGGTCATGCTGCATGATGCCTTTCTGTCCACTATGAACAATGGCATACTGCTCGGCGTGCTCCAGGAGCATGCCTATGATCGATGACTGTGGCACATAGGCACGCAGCCGCTCGCCCATTGCCTGGAAGCCATCCGTCGCGATGACCGATTCATCGAAACCGGGACCATCGTTGTTGTACACGCCGACTATTCTTCGCTGTATCCTCCGGCCACAGAACGCCGAGGCATAGAACGCCAGATTGCCGCCCTTGGAATGGCCGCCGACGCGAATGGGCCCCCAGAGGCTCTTCGCCGCCCGCTCCAGATATTCAACAGCGTCGCGTTGCGCCGGCACCGGCGTCATGAAGCTCATGTTGAAGTCTTCTTTCCAGCCCACCAGCGAGTGGTCGGTCCCCCTGAAGGAAATGTAACTGGCACCATCACCGGTCCGTATGGTCAATGCGGCAAACTGTTCCTGTCTGGCCTCATCGAACACCGTGGCGTACCCGGTCAACCGCATTGCGGCGAATCGAGGGGAGTCAGCCAAGCCAGCCAGGAGGCGAACATCGTTGTCGGAGCGCACGGGCACGCGCGAGGCATCGTGCGAAGCTTCGCGCGCGGCAAAAGCCGTCTGGGCCTCGGCGATGCGTACGCCTTTCCGATCAAACGCCGATGGCACGATGCCATCGAATGGCAGGTAGGACAGCACGCTCAGTATCAGACTGTCGACCTCGTTGAACGGACTCTGCGCCAGAGTGATGTCACCGCGCCAGGCAAGATAATCTATGATGTTGGACATGGTCACCTCCACGAATCATGATCGGCGCGGCTCGCGTCCGGGGCATCAACACTAGCACGGCGATCTGGTATGGTGCCAGCCGCGACGGACACGGTCAAGGAATTGAGGCGTCCCGAACCGATCCCGAGCCATCACGCTCCGCTACCACATACGACATGGCATTTGCGGCCATCTTCTTCACCAGTTCGTATGACTGATTCCTTTCGCCTTCGCTGAAGCCTTTCCACAGTATCTCTTTCCATTCGAGCAGGAACACATCCAGCCTATCGGCGAGCGCCTCGCCACGAGCCGTCGGATACAGCCTGTTTGTACGCCTGTCGGAACAGTCAGGTTCCCTGACGATGCAGCCCTTGTGCTCCAGCTCCTTGACGGCCCTTGCGGTCGTCCCCTTGTCCATCACGAGGATTTCCGACAGGGATTCCTGATTCATGCCCGGCTGCCTGCATATGGCCAGCATGAACGGGTACAGGCCAACGGCAGTCCGGAGTGGCTTCAAGCGTCCCGCCAGATATATCTGGCTGTAGCGATACAGGATAGATACATACCGCAGTATCGTGGGCACGCGCATCGGTATCAGGCCTTCCTGCCATCATCGCGAAGCGATCGGAGCGTGCCAAAGGTGAGCGGGATGGCGATCAGGAAGGTGATGCCATCGGCCAGGGCCTGGCTGATCTCCACGCCGGTGAGGCCGAACAGCGCGGACAGAATCACCAGCGCCGGAACGAAGACCAGTCCCTGGCGCGACAATGCCAGGACCGAGGCCTTTGCCGGCTTGCCGATATATTGGAACATCATGTTGGAGATGACGATGAAGGCGGTCAGGGGCAGTGTTATGCTCTGCATCCGCAAGGCGGCCTCGCCGATTCGTACCACCTCGGGGTCATCCCTGAACAGGCGTATCATCGGCGAGGCGAAAATCTCTGTCACCACCGAGAATGTGCACAGCATGATCGTACCGGTTCTGACCGCGAACCAGAAGGCCTCGTACACGCGATCCGTGCGGCCGGACGTATAGTTGAAGGCCGCCACGGGCTGAAAGCCCTGGCCGAACCCTATCATGATCGAGCCCATGAACACCATCAACCGTGTCACAACCGACATGCCCGCAACCGCCGCGTCTCCATATACGCCCGCCGCGGTATTCAGTGCTATGCTCGAGAGGCTGGCCAGCGATTGCCGCAGCAGCGTTGGCGTGCCGGAGCGCAGGATTTCCTTGTGCATGGCTCCAGTCCACTCCACGTTGCCCAGCCGGATTCGAAGCGCGCTGCGACGGTGGACATAGTGTGAAAGCAGAATCAGGAAGCCAACCAGCTGGCTCAGTATGGTCGCCAGGGCCGCGCCGGCTATGCCCATGTCAAACACGAAGATGAAGAGCGGATCAAGCGCGATGTTCAGTGCGGCACCACTGGCTATGCCCAGCATCGCAAGCACGGCGCTGCCTTCGGATCGAAGGCTCACGTTCATCACAAAGGAAGCAGCCATGTATGGAGCGCCGAGCAGTATCCAGCCCCCATACGCCTCGGCGTATGGCAGGATGGTCTCCGTCGAACCGAGCAGGCGCATGAACGGTGTCAAGAACAGCTCACCCAGAATGGTGACAAAGAGACCACAGACAAGCGCCGTGAAGAACGCGGTCGAGACGGCGGCGCTGGCACGCTCTGTATCCTTCTTCCCAAGGAGCCGTGCGATATAGCTCCCCGCGCCGACACCAAGGGTCATTCCAAGAACCTGTATCAAGGTCATCAACGAGAACACGATGCCCACCGCCCCGGTCGCGCTCGTATTGATCTTCCCTACAAAGAAGGTATCCGCCATGTTGTACAGCGAGGTGACCAGCATGCTGATTATCGTCGGCACGGCCAGACTCGGAATCAGTCTGGACACCGGATCCGTGGTCATGCGGATATATCGCTCGTCGGCATCGACTCTGGGTTTCAATTTCATTCCTTGCTCTTCCATACTAGTTGCGTATGCAACCAGTATGCCGACGGTGCGGATCTTGCTCAAGGGGAGAATATGCAGACACGCCAGCCCCTTGGGGCCAGACGCCGCATGCACGGGCGCGGGAGCACCTTGTTTCAACTTGACAGCTGAGATATCCGGTATCTTAATATCTATTAACAGCCTGGCTGTAGGTATCTACGTCATGATGGTCTAGCGGAACAGGAGTGAAAAATGGATAGCTTTGGCGTGTTGTCATTGCTGCCTCCAATCGTGGCTCTCCTCTTGTGTTTCATCACGAAAGAAGTCATCTCATCGCTCTTCTTTGGCGTGTTCGTCGGCGGCCTGCTGATTGCGAAGGGCAATGTGTTCGCGGCCGTCGCGCAGACATGGGATTGGTCGGCCGCACAGCTGATGAACAAATGGCAAGCGGAGTATTTCCTCTTCCTGTTTGTCGTTGGAGGCGGTATTGGGCTGATGTACAAGCTTGGCGGCGGACTCGCGCTGGTCAAGCGCCTTGAGAAACGAATAAACAACAGCAAGCGCACAGAGATACTGATATGGCTGCTCGGCATCATCGTGTTCTTCAACGAATATGCCAATACCGCCATCATCGGTACGGCAACAAAATCGATATCGGACAAGAACCGGTTGTCACGCGAGAAGTTCTCGTTCCTGCTTGATTCGACGGCTTCTCCAGTTTCGGGCCTGGCACCAATTTCCGACTGGGCCGGCTTCCAGACCAATACCATAGCAACATCTCTGGCGGCCATGGGCGGCGCCGCGGCCCTGGGCACCAGCGCGTATGTGATATGGCTGCGATCCATTCCGTACATGTTCTACTGCTGGTTCGCCATAGCGCTGGTCTTCATCGTGGCGGCGACGCAGCGGAATTTCGGACCAATGCTCAAAGCCGAGCACCGCGCACGAATGGAAAACAAACTGATACGCGATGGAGCGACTCCGGCCGGTTCGGTTGAACAGGAAGTAGGCAGCGTCAACGAGAGACGATTGACCATTTGGTCGTTCATCCTGCCGGTTCTCGTCCTGATCGGGCTTGCCTTCTTTGGGATGTGGTGGACGGGTGGCGGGCCCGAAGCCGATAGCTTCTTCGCGGCCCTCGGCAATGCCGATACCGCACTGTCGCTGCTGTGGGGTGCCTTTGGAATGGTAGCCGTATGCATCATCATGGGATTGGCGCTCAGAATCATGAAGTTCTCCGAGCTCATGGAGACATTCATGACGGGTGCGAAAACCATGTTCATTGCCTTTCTGCTCATGGTGTTCGCATGGTCGCTGAAGGCGGCCTGCGATGCGGTCGGCACCGCCAACTACACCATCAGCGTCATGCTGCCCTTGATAGACAATGCACCAAGGATTCTGCCGGTCGCGGTCTTCGTGGTCTGCATGCTCCTGTCATTCGCGCTGGGCACCTCATGGGGAACCATGGCCATCATAACGCCAATCGCGGTCCCGCTTGTCCTCGCCGCCACGGGCAACCAGCTGAACTGGATCGTGTACGCCACGGTCGGCGCCGTGCTGAGCGGCTCCATATTCGGCGACCACTGCTCGCCCATATCGGATACCACCATTATTTCATCAACCTTCGCGGGTTCCGACCATATGGATCATGTTACGACCCAGATACCATACGCTTTCTATGCGGCGTTCATTGCCATACTGGGATACCTGGTCATGTTGCTGGGGCTAGCCTGGTACGTGGTATTGCCATTGGGCTTCGTATTACTGTACGTGGGAACAATCATACTGTCGAACCTGTCTGGCAAACGCTATGGGCTTTCGGCCATAGTGCCGCCATTCCATACCTGATTCAGGCTCTCCCGGATTCCTGGTGCTGCCCCGCCCACCTGGCAAGGTAGTCATCATAGAGCACACGCGCCCGTTCGATCTCCTTGCCTGGGGCGAGGCGAACGGGTTGCGTCGGGAGCCCCGGCGCCACGCTCCCGGCCAGAATCAGCGTGGCTATCGGCATGACCCGGCTCGAGGTGCTGGTCATCGCCAGGCGGTACTCGCCGGACAGCGCATCGGCCAGATCGAGCGGTCGCTCGACGGTGTGAATGCCCGCCTCCTCAAGGGCGACAATCAGGGTGCTCCGCGTGATGCCCTCGAGCACATCGACGGCGGGAGGAGTATAGATAGCGGAGGACTCGCCGCATCGCGCGTAGAACACATTGGTGCGCGTGCCTTCGGTGATCTGCCCGCGGCCATTGACGAGCAAGGCATCCCAGCAGCCCTGCCGTGCCGCCTCGCGGTACGCAATCGTCGACAGCAGCATCGACAGGCTCTTCGCCTGCGGGAAATGCCGCTCTCCCCTGAACAGGAGGCATGACGCGCCTTCGGTATATGAGGTCTGGGGAGCAACAAGGGCGGGAAGCATGAATGCATACCAGTCCGCCGGGCGTCCATCGCGTCCAAACATCATGACCTTGATGTTGCATTCCGGCATCTCGTTGGCATCGATCAGCAGACCAAGGGACCGGACCAGCACGCCGGGCTTCAGGTCGGTGACGATGCCGAGTATCGCGGCCGAATTGAGCAGTCGCGCCTCATGGAATTCCGGAAAGTACAGTACGCCATCGCGAACCTTCAGCGTCTCGTAGCACCCATAGCCATAGGTAACGTCGGTGTCGTCGAGCCGTACGACGGCGTCGCCGGACATAGCCAGCTGGCCATTCTTGATCATGTGCGGTCCGATCATCAACATCCTCTCTACGGTTTCGTCATGGGCTATGCGCGGTTCATCGACGCTATGGTCTCCTGGGTCTTGCTGGAGATCGTGGCTATCGAACCGATACGCTCCAGGATATCCGCTATCTCGGTGGCTATGTTGGTATAGACCGACCGTACCTCGATGGATACCGTCCTGAGCTGCTCGATGCCACGGGTGACTTCCTTGCCGCCGGCGGACATCTCGGCCAGGGAATCGATCAGGGCGGACATCTCGTCGGCTATGGTGCCAACATCGTGGGATATCTTCTGGATGCCGAGTCCCGTGCGCTCGGTCAACGCGTCGGATGCCTTGATGCCCTCGATGATCGAACCAATCGATGACGAAATGTCTTCCACATGGCTCCCCGTGGTCTCCGCCAGCTTGCGGACCTCAGCGGCGACGACGGCAAACCCCTTGCCCGCGATGCCGGCATGAGCGGCCTGGATGGCGGCGTTCATGGCCAGCAGGTTGGTCCGATCGGACACGTCCCTGATGATATCGACCATCTCGCCAACTCCGGCGACATCCTTCGCAGCTTCGCGTATCGACTGCATCGTCGCCGACATGTCCCGTTCTCCACCCTGCGCGGAATCCGCGAGTTTGGCAATCTGCTGGCGCTTGCCCGAGGCTATGGTCGATGCGTTGACCAGTCCGGCAATCATCTGCTCGACCGCGGCGGCCGATTGCTCGATCGCCGAGAATTGGGTCGCCGTCTTCTGGCTGAGGTTATCGAGTGCCTTGGTTATGATGCCGACCATGTCCTTCGTCTGCAGTATCTCGTCATGCAGCTGTGTCGTCGAATCATCAACCACCCGTTGCTCCAGTACCAGCACCTTCTGGCGGTAGAGGTGGCAGTTCTCCTTCTTGTTGAGACCGTTAAATATGGCAATCGCCATGCCACGGCACGACTTGTAGCCGCACGAGGCGCAGTTCAGGTGGTCGGCCTGAATCTCCTTGAGCATCTCGGCGTACAGCGTTGCGAACTCGCTGTCGGTCGGCATCCTGAGCCGATAGTTTGAAGAGCGGTCGACGTAGCTGCGCCGATAGAGACCCGGCTTCCAGTATCGCGACAATACGCTCTGCATCTTCTTCGTCGCGGTCCTGTCCGTCCCGGAACGACCACCATAGAGCCTCCGCGCCTCCGACGCGCGCTCCTCTATCTCATGTTCGATCAGGTCCGGCGACTTGTCCTGATTCAGCGTGCCAGGTCCGGCATTGCAGCCATAATCGCAATTCAGGCAGTCGACCAGCAAGGGATTGATGCCCCGCTTGAGCGATTCCGGAAGCGTATCGAGGTATTGGTAGACAATCTCCGGACCTTCGATCTTGCGTGCCTTCTCGCGTATCCCGGGGACATCACGTTCCGCGGTGCGCAGGAGCCCGCCCGGAGACGAGAAGAGCACGGCCCGCTCCGCCGGGGGATTGTCGAAGTCGGCCTCCGGCTGTCTGGCCAGATCGATGTGGCGCCGCTCGATGGCGTCCTTGAACGAGCGGACCGTCACGTTGTAGTCACCTATCCCGGTCTCCTCAAATTCGCGCTTCTTGGCGGCACACGGCGATACGATCAGCACCTTGCAGCCCGCGTATTCGGGATAGTATGCCGCTATCATCTTTATCGTGTGGAGCATCGGGCTGTCTGCGGGAGCCAGGTGCGGCAGCAGCTCGGGCCGGTATACCTCGACATAGCTGACGATGGCCGGACATGGCTGCGCGATGACGAGTGGCGGCTTGTTTGTCTTGATATGGTCGACATAGGACTTCACGGTCAGTTCTGCGCCGAAGCTCACGTCGAAGCTGGCCGCGACACCAAGATTCCTGAGCCAGCCCAAGAAGCGGCGGTATTGTCCAGGGAAGCTCGATACCACGGCCGGCGCGACGATCGCCACGATCTTCTCACCGTGGCCAATCGCCTGGAAGAACAGCTCGGCGTCATCCAGAATGTAGCGGGCCTTCTGGGTGCATGCCTTGACGCAACTGCCGCAGCCGATGCACAGATCGGCGTTGATCGAGACCTTCTCTCCCGATCCGTCGATGCAGTACTTGACAGGGCAAACGGCTATGCACATGTGGCAGTTGACACACTTGTCCTTGTCCACGGCAATCACGGGAACCATGGCGAGCGCACTGGGTTCGGAACTCATCGGTGTCCTCTCTTTTGAATTCGGGCGGTGTTCTTTTGCAGCAGTATAGCGCAAAGTGGAGACCCATGCAAAACAATACCGACGCCGGTCGCCTCTGAAGCTCCATGACTCGTACGGGCACGTCGAATTCGGGGGAATGAAGTCCGACAGCCCAGAATCCTGCTTCATCCGGACGCGGCCGCAGCGCGCAACATTCGCGGCATTCCATGTACCGGCCATTTCAGGAATGCCAGGGTTGCGAGTGCCAGGCGACGCGTGCAAGAAACGGTACACGCAGATAACGTCCGCCGTCAGCGATGGCACGATCTCCGCCCTGAGCGCTATGGAATACCTGGCCGTCCGCAAGAGGGAGGACTAGGCTGACCGATCCACGAGCAGCTCGGACTGAGCCTGCTGCATCAGCTGGTATGCCCGGGCCGCGACCCTCATGTCCGCGGCGGATGGGTCGCCGGGAGCCTGCGCCGCGTTCATCACGGTGCGGGCCTTGCGGATGGTTGCCTCGGGATCTCCGGGAACCGCGGTCAGGTCGACGGCCACGCGCCCGCCTACCGCTATCGTCTCGCCATTGGCTCCGGTCACGGTGTCATACAGGATCCCGGAGGCCGCATAGGGCCCGAGTGTCGACAGATGGGCGTTCTCGTGGCCGCGCACCTCTTGGTCGCGGCTCAGGGCCTCATCGCTCGTCCGCCAGCGCCCCTCGGACGCCTGCGCCGGTCGCGTGGATGCCTCCGGGCGACCGACATGGACGACGAGCACCGCTTCGGTACCGCGAGCCAGAGAACCCGCGGGCAGTGCGCGGCCCAGCGGCGACAATCCTGCATAGTCGACAACGATACGCATCGATTCCTAGTATAGCGCGAAGCCAGCCAGAGGCAAGTGATATGCGACACGACTGGCGCAGTGGCCCGGATTTCGGTATACCAGTGGTATGGAATCAAACATCGAAACGAGATCCACCGCGCCCGATGTCCCGGATCCGGCGCGTTTCGTACGCACGCCCTTCATCTGGACCCTGTACATACTGCTGGGCCTGTTCTCTTTCATGCTGTCGATGATCGGGCCGATGGTACCATACCTGCGCGACGAGTTTGCGATGAGCTACAGCATGGCCGGTCTGCATCAGAGTGCGTTCGCGCTCGGCATGGTGACGATGGGCCTGCTCGGCAGCTCGGTAATCAGGCGCCTCGGGATCACGAAGAGCCTCTGGGGCGGCATGGTGGACATGCTGGTTGGCCTCCTGATCATGGTGCTCGCACGCGGACCGGCCATGACGCTGGGCGGCGTCTTCGTGATGAGTCTGGGAGGCACGGTGGCGCTGGCCAGCATCCAGACGGCACTGGCCAATGGCCCTGCGGCACATCGTGCCAAGTCGATCATGGAGGCCAACGTCGTGGCAAGCGCGCTGACGATGCTGGTGCCGCTGGTGCTGCTCGCCGGCGCGCGCTGGTTCATGGGCTGGCGCATCGTCTTTCCGGCCATGCTCGCGTCGCTCGTCATTGTGGGCAGCTTTGGCATACCCGCGACGGCGCGATACCAGCAGGGCCGCGATGAGAAGGCTGATGCCGGAGCGGGCATCCTGGGCGCCGCGTACTGGCGCATGTGGCTGGTCGTATTCTTCGGTGTCTCGGTCGAGTGGGCCATCAGCTTCTGGTGCATGACCTACCTGCTCGCGCTGCCAGGCAACTCGCGGATATTGGCCTCCGCGGGTACCGTCCTGCTCGGTCTCTCGGCCGTGGCCGGCCGGTTCGCGTCGAGCAGGATCGGGCACCGGATTACCGGACACAGCCTGATGTTCGTCGTGATGGCTCTCGTGCTGCTTGGTTTTCCGCTGTACTGGCTGCGGCCGTCGGTGCCGCTTGCGCTGCTGGGCCTGGTGCTCTGCGGACTCGGCTCGTCCAATTTCTACCCGCTGGGGCTTTCGCTCGCGCTCAACCATGCGCCAGGCAATGCCGCCAAGGCGAGTTCACTGATACCGGTGGCTTCCGGCTCCGCCATCGGGCTGGCGCCATTCATGCTGGGCCGATTGGCCGATGTGACCGACATACGCTTCGCGATGGTCTACATACCGGTCGGCATAGCCATCATGCTGGCCATCATGCTCGCCGACCGTCGACGCAAAAAACTTGACAATTCCGCGAACCCGGCTCAATGATTGACACGATTACCAAAAATGTATGTAGGTGATCGCTTCGTATCGCTGCGATCAGAGACGCGGATCAAGGAGGCTTTAATGTCGGAAGAACAGGGTGTATCGACGACGCGTGTCGTGCCATGGCCAGTGGACAGTCGTCCGCCGTGGGGCTTTTCTATTGTTGCGGGACTCCAGCACATCCTGACGCTGTTTGGCGCGACCACGCTGGTTCCGATACTGTATGGCCAGGCGATGGGCATGGACGTCCAGCAGATGGGCATCTTCATAGCCACCGTGTACATGGTTACCGGTATTGGCACGCTGATCCAGGCCTATTCCAAGATCGGTTCCGGCCTGCCGATCGTCCAGGGTTCTTCATTCTCGTTCATTCCCGCGGCTATGATCATATTCGAGAGCGTCAAGGGCGGTGGCGGCGGCGTCAACGAGATGATGCAAGCCCTCGGCGGCGCTCTGGTATACGGCGGTATCTACGAGCTCATCATCGGATACTCCGGGCTTGCGGGGCTCCTCAAGAAGGTAATCACCCCCGTGGTCATAGGACCGACGATCATGCTGATCGGATTCGGCCTTGCCGGCACTGCCGTGAATACGGCCGCTTCGTTCTGGCCGGTATCGCTAATCGGCGTGGCAATGGTGCTGGTGTTCTCACTGGTAATCAAGAATAAGAGAATCAACGCTTTCCCCGTCTTCCTGACGATGATCGTGCTGTATCTCTTTGCCCTGCTGGGCACGATCGTTGGATGGTTCCCCGCCGGGCACCCGATGTTCGTCAACATGAAGGCAATTGGCGATGCGAAGTGGATCGTGTTCCCGACCCTGTTCCGCTACGGAACGATCGGCCAGACCCTGCACTTCAACGTGCTGGCCTTCACCGCCATCCTTGCCGCCTATACCTCGTCGATGATCGAATCGATCGGCGACTATCACAGCATGAGCTATGCGTCTGGCCTGCCTGATCCTTCCGCCAAGATGATATCCAAGGGCATCGGCGCCGAGGGTCTGGGATGCATGATTTCCGGTATCATGGGCGGCGTCGGAACGACCAGCTACACGGAGAACATCGGCATTGTCGCGCTTACCGGCATCGCCTCACGGCGCGTCATCAGGGCCGGCGCAGTCATCCTGATAGTCCTGGGCTTCCTCTGGAAGTTTGGCACGATCATCAGCACGATCCCGTCACCGATCATCGGCGCCGCGTATCTGTCACTGTTCGGTCTGATCGGCGCTCTGGGCCTCCAGGTATTCACCCGCTGCGACGTCTCTTCGACGCGCAACCTGCTGATCCTCGGCGTGGCATTTACACTCGGCCTGGGATTCCCTGGCTGGATGGCGGCGCACACCGTGCATTTCGCCAATGCCGAATGGGTCGCCGGCATCATCAACGGCATCCTGAAGAATGGCATGGCCGTCGGCGGCATCGTTGCTGGTATTCTTGACAACGTGATTCCAGGAACCGCCAAGGAGCGGGGAATCGGCGCTCGGTAAGTTTTTCCTTTTCGTAGATCAGGGGTGCCCCGAAAATGCAACATTTCCGGGGCACCCCATTCTTTTCCAAGGCGGAGCATCGAATGTTCAGACTCAAGCGATTCCCCAGAATTCTCATTTCGTTCTACATCATCGGGTACATATTCGCGTTCTTCGCACTCTTCTATCAGACCAAATGGGTCTTTGCCATCATTACGTTCGCATCATCGGCTCTGCTCAACGTGCTCAACGTACTATCGGATGAATATCGTTCCACCAAGTATTTCATCAAGGCCAAGAAGCTGATAGACAAGGGCCAGCTCGATGTTGCCGCCGATGCGATCGTGACCGCGGCCAGAATCATGCCCAACGAGGATATTCTGGTGCAGATCAATGCGACGGTCAAAAAGAACCCGCAGCACTACGGCAAGACCGCTGAATTGCTCGAGCAGCGGTTCAAGGAATTCGACTCGCCATTCCTGCGCTTCGTCGCCTCGAGTTTCTACTATTCGGTGCATGACCTGAACAAGGCCAGGGATGTGATGATCGATGTGCCCTACGCCGATCTGACCATCAAGGCCGCCCGACTCCTTGGCTCCGTGCTCTACGAGCTTTCCGATTATGGGAAGGCGATCAGGGTCTTCTCGCCGTTCGACCCACAGCGCACACCGACAAACGAAGATGAGCTGGCGATCCTGTACGGAATCGCGATATGCCACATTGCCAGGAACGAAAGCAAGAAGGCGGTGGAGTTCCTGACGCGCGTCAAGGCCAAGAGTCCCAAGTTTGGCAATGCCGAGAACCTGATACGGCAACTGGAGGCGGACTCGGTGCAGCACTAGGGAGATGCTTGTCCCGGCTGCCGCCCCAGCATCGACCACGGCAGGCCGGGACACGGTATTCAGACCGTGAAGCGGTCTACCTCCGTATGCAACACAAGTATCTGGTCACGATTCTGCAGGCTCAGATCATTGATATGATTCGCCGCGGTATTTATCAAATCGGTGCCGATGGCCATTTCCTGCATGCTTGCGCGCATGTCCTCGGTTGTCGCCGCGAGATTTCCCATCTCGGTCCGTATCTGAGCGCTTCCCTGCAGCATCTCCGCGGACCCATCCTGAACCTGGGCGGTAATTTCGCTGATCGTCTGTATCGACTCCAGCACCTGTGACCCGCCGATACTCTGCTCGTCCATCGCATTCTTGATCGTGGCCTCCTGATTCTTGACCATCTGGCTCAATTTGAAGACCGCCTGGAACTGATCCTGGGCGACCTGCGAAGCCATCGAACCCTGGTCAATGAGACCCTTCAGATTGTTCATCACGGTGGATATCATCTTGGCCTGTTCCGCCGAGTCTTCCGACAGCTTGCGTATCTCGTCGGAGACCACCGCGAAGCCCTTGCCAAATTCGCCCGCGTGCGCGGCCTCGATCGCCGCGTTCATAGCGAGCAGATTGGTCTGATTGGCTATGCCCTGTATGATGGTGCTTGCCTCGAGCAGGCCTTCCGACTCCCTGGCTATGGTCGCCACCAGCGTGGCGACCTCGTCCATGCTAGCCGTACCCTTCTCGGACGAGAGAGCCAGCTCGTCGACACTGAGAGCATTCCTGGAGAGCGTCTCGGTAACGGAACGGATGTTGGCGACCATTTCCTCTATGGCCGACGATGACTGGCCGACACTGCCCGACTGCTCCTCTATCAGCGCGTTGAGCCGCTCTATGTTCTTGACGATTTCCTCTATCGTGGCCTGTGTCTCCGTCACGCTCGCGGACTGGTTGATGGTCTTCTGCTGCATGCCGTCGATGTTCGCATGAATTTCGTTCAGGGCGCTTGCAGTCTCGCCCATCTCCGAGGAAAGCGTCTGGCCATTGACCCGGAGCGTCTCCGTTGTGCTGCCTATCGCCCTGACCATCGCGCCTATCTTCTCCATGGTCTGGTTGAACAGCCCGGCGAGCTGGCCAATCTCGTCGCTCGAATGCACCGGCAGTCGCTGGGTCAGGTCGCCCTCTCCTGACGCTATGTTGACCAAGGCCTTCAACACCAGATGGAGCGGTCTGGCGATGGCCCTGTACATCGCGGACACGAACAGGCCGGCCAGCACTACCATCGCCAGCACGACGGCAAGGTTGATGGTCAACAAGGCATTGGCGTGGACGGAGACGACGGAGACGCTTGCCGTCAGGTGCCCGGCAAGATAGTCCTCCACCTCCTTCATGCTGTCAATCTTGCTGGTGATTGTCGCGAACCAGTCATTGGGAATAACCGTAAACGGCGCGTCGGAGTCCGTCGCCAGGATTTTCGCCCTATAGTCGGCTACCTTCGCCGTGGCGGAGTTCTGCAGATGCTGTCTGGCCCAGGCCACCAGGTCGGCCTGACCATAGGTAGAGAAAAGCGCCAGGTAGGCGTCCTGTGCGGCCATCAGCCCTATGAAACGGCGGTACGTCTCGTCGGTGAAATGGCCACTGGTCAGAACCTCGTTGACGGTGGCCCGTTCCTGCCCGGCCGTCTCCTTGTATCGCAGGAAGGTATCGATCGCGGAGCCTTCGGCGACCAGGGACGCTATCGATCCGCTCAGATAGCCCTTGGACGCGACCGAAAGTAGCGCGTCGATGGTCGTCGTATAGTATGAGAAGGACTCCGACCCCTTGAGCCCAAGCGCGCTGACGCGGTCGCGGGTCACACCCAGCGCATCGAGTCCGGTCGTCGCTGCGTCGACAGCCTTCCGGACCGCCACATCGGCCCCTGGTATGGTGCCCGCCGTGGCGCTGAATTCGGCCAGCCGCGCATCGGTATCCTGCCGCTGCCTGGGCAGATCGGCCAGGTAGTTCGCGCCCCTGGAGCCGATGAATCCGGCACTGAAGCCCCGTTCTTTCTGCAGTTCATGGGCAAGATTGCCCGCGGCGCGGGAAACGAGTATAAGCTGCTGGGTGTTGCGGCTCTTGTTGACGGTCTCGACAAGACCAATCGTGCTGCTCGCGGAGAAGTACAGCATCCCGGCAACCGGAAGTACGAGCATGACAACGATCTTCGTGCTCATCCTGAAATTTCCAAACATCGGTATCATTCCTCCAGCAGTCTGCCTGCGCCCACCTACAACTGGACGCGTCCGGCCAGCTTAGGAGAGGGGGCCATCACTGTCAAGCGAACGGCCCGATCGGCAACCGCGCATATTGTGAGACTGGCTTTGATGATGGTACCATCCTGGGTCGATGCCACGGCAAGGAGCGAACATGCACCACAGGAATCACCCCGTCACGCTGTATCGAAGGGCAGGCAAGCCGGTCCTCTTCGCACTGGTCGCGCTCATTGCCACGCAGGCGTCCTGGTCGTGGAGCGCCCATTCCCTGCTGACGCGCGCGGCACTGGCAGGCGAACCCGCGATGCTTGCGCCGGTCAAGTCCGAGGAGCTGCTCGATTTTGTCGCAGCCGAGCGAGACGGCCTGGCGCGGCTCCTCATCGATATCGAGGCGCGAGCTTCCAGGGAACTGCCTGCATACGCGCCCTTTCCGCAGAGCTTGGCCTTCGACCCGAACGCCAGCGGCGTCGCCCTTCGCGAGTCGTTTCTGCGCGCGCTTCGCGTGAATCCTCAGGTGCCACTCGGCCTGTACCGTCAGCCGGCCCGCGGCGAACGGCAGAGCGGCAGAGCCGTGCTCGAGGTCTCCGAATATTCACTCGTCGGCGTCGAACTGGCGGGGGCTCCGATGGAAGCGCTCAGGGCCGGAGAGAGCGTTCCAGCGCTCGATGTGCTGGCAACGGCCTCGGACGAGCCCGACTACGGGCTTGATATTGGCCTGTATGCGAACAATGCGGGTCCGCTGGGCGCCCTCTATGGATTCGGCGAGCAGCCTTTCGGCAATCCGGCGCTGTCATACGGCAGCCAGGCGCCATTTCATATGGCGTTCCAGCACGAGGACCCCATCATCGCGCTTGCGGCCCCCTTCTCCAGGCGTTCGCAGGCGGCCTACCGCGAACTACAGTATACGAGCCTGTCCCGCTACGCATTCGAACACGGGCACGCATATTGGGGCTGGCGATTCGCCGGACTGGCCCTGCACTACGTCCAGGACCTGGCGCAGCCGTATCATGCGCGGATGATCCCCGGTCAGGGGACGCTGGGCACGCTCGTGCTCAATGTGTTCGGCTCGGAGGCCGACCGCGACGGAGCGCTGATGCTGCTTTCCAACCGTCATCTGGTGCTGGAGACCTATGCCTACGAGGCGCTCAAGGACAATGAAGGTGCATCGCGAGCCCTATTCGAGGCCGCTCTCGCCGGCGCGACGGATGCCGGGAGACAGGCACCCGCCTATCGCCGGCTGTGGCTCTATGATGTGGTGGCAATGGGTGGCTATGCCGCCGCCGCCGAGCTGGACACGATCGTCGCCCATGCCTTCCCGTCCCGCTACGTTGACGACCCGACATTCGACTACGGCCTCGCCGATGAGCAGGGCACCGACCCCTGGGATCCGTATACCGGCGTGCTCGATGCGCAGGCCAGGACCCGGCTCGATGGCGCGCTCGCCAGGCGCTACCAGGCCCTTGGAAGCGAAATACGATCATACATGGCGTATGTCACCGATTCCGCGGCTATGCTGCACCCTCGCAAGCCATCCGTCGACCTGAGGGCCCCGATGTACCTGGCATCGCTGGTCGTGCTGCTCAGCGGGATCGCCGCGCTGGTCATATTCATGCGCCCCAAGCGATCGGCATGATGGCAGCCACGCAATCGCCCGAAGTCTTCAGGGAGCTGTGCTATGGCTGCCGCAGGCCAAAGGCGCTCTGTCTGTGTCCGACCGAACCACCGATGCCCACCAGAACCAGGATCGTGCTGCTGATGCACCCGATGGAATGGCGGCGTGAGAAGTGCACGACCGGCCGCCTGACCTGCCTGAACCTGGAAAACAGCGAGATCATCCCCGGACTTCGATTCGACGACAACCGCAGATACCGCGAGCTGGTCGACAATCCGGACAACTATCCCGTGTTGCTGTATCCGGGGCCGGCCGCACGGGATCTTTCAAAAGGCGACTTCCCCGCCTCCGACCTCGGAACCCGTCGGCTGGTCGTGTTCCTGATAGACTCGACCTGGGCCTGCTCCAAGGTGATGCTCCGCGAGAGCCCGGGCCTGCTCGAACTGCCACGCATCAAGTTCACGCCGACCCAACCCAGCCGCTATGTCATAAAGCGCCAGCCCTCGCCGGATTATCTGTCGACCATCGAGGCGACGCACGAGCTGCTGCTGGCCCTGGAGCGATCGGGGCTGGACGAGTACCCGGACAAGGAACGGCTGCTGGCCACCTTCTTCGCCATGCGCGACTACCAGATCGAGCGTCTCAAGACCGACTACCAGCCGCGGCGCAAGCACAAATAACAGGAGAGTATCATGAGTACGACCGTGCAGGCTGAACGCCGACATCTACTGCAGCGTGCATTTCCCCATGGCATTGCCAGGCTCTGGTGCCCTCCTCTGACGCACTACCGCCAGGACACCTCGCTCGATACCGATCGCATCAAGGCACATATCGGTGCGCTCGCGCCCTTCGTGGGTGGCCTGCTCGTGCCCGGCTCGACCGGCGACGGCTGGGAGCTTTCGAGGACACAGAAGCTCGAGCTTCTGGATGTTGTGCTGCCACACGCTGCGAGGCTTGACCTGCCCGTGTTGATAGGCGTGCTCGAGCCTACCACGGAGGCCATGCTCGACTTCATCCAGTCGCTCGCGGGGCGTACCCAGCAGGCTCCAGTTGTCGGCATCGTCGCCTGCGCGCCGACCGGTGTGGAACAATCCGAAGCCGCCATCGAAGCCAGCTTCGACCGCATACTCGGACTCGGGCTGCCAACGGCGCTCTACCAATTGCCACAGGTTACCGGCAACGAGATATCGGTTGGCACGATAGACCGGTTGGCAGGCAGATTCCCGAACTTCTTCATGCTCAAGGATTCCAGTGGCGAAGACCACATCGCCCTTGCAGGCTCCGACCTGGGCGGAGTCTTCCTGGTACGCGGCGCAGAGCTGGGTTATGGCGGCTGGCTCAAACCACGCGGGCTGTACGACGGCTTCCTGCTCAGCACCGCCAACTGGCTTGCCCCACAGCTTGCATCGATTGCGGCTGGAACCGGCACGCCCGGGCTCGACGCGGCGGTCGATTCGGCGGTGGCGGGCGCCTTCGCTCTCGTGCCCGGCTATCCTACCGGCAATGCCTTTGGCAACTCCGCTACCTTGATGGACCACGTACTGGCCTTCGGCGACAAGGCGGACACGATACCGGGCCCATTCTCCCGAGACGGCACGGCGTTTCCGGGAGAGCTCGTCGATCAAGCCCTGACCTTGATGCGGAAGAACGGTCTAGTCCCATCAATCGGCTATATGCAGTCATAACCGGAACTGAACAGAGGAAGGAGGTCAGCACGATGTCACTACGTGAAGTTGTCCATGCAATCAGGGGCCGCACGACCTATGACGGAGCGGGGGTGAAGCTTCGGCGCATCTTCGGACACGAGGAGACGGCCCTGTTCGATCCATTCCTGCTGCTGGATGAATTTGGCTCGAAGGATCCGGCCGATTACCTGCCAGGCTTTCCTATGCATCCGCACCGCGGCATCGAGACGGTGACCTACCTGCTCGAAGGCTCGGTTCGCCACCATGACTCCACCGGCGGCGGTGGCGTGATCGGGCCCGGCGACCTGCAGTGGATGAGTGCCGGCTCCGGCATCATCCATGAGGAGATGCCCCTGGAATCACCGAACGGAGTCCGCGGCCTGCAGCTCTGGGTCAACATGCCCAGGAATCTGAAGATGAGCCCGCCGGCATATCACGGCGCCACCATGTCGGAGGTGCCCATCGTCCCGACGGGCACCGGACCGGTCCGCGTCCTTGCCGGTGAATGGGGCGGTGCCCATGGTCCGGTCATCGACGTGCTCCGCAATCCTGTCTATCTGGACATCACGCTGAATCCGTCGTCCACCATGACGCTCGATGTGCCACATGGCCGAACGGCCTTCATCCACGTGCTCGGCGGCTCCGTGATAACCGGCGGCAAGGAACAACGGCCCGCCTCCACCGGCCATGACGCTGGAACCTGCGTGCTGCTGGGTGATGGCGATGAAGTCCGCGTAGAATCGGGAGACTCGGGCGCGCGCTTCATCATCGTGCACGCGGTGCCGTTGCACGAACCGATAGCCTGGGGCGGCCCGATCGTGATGAATACCCGCGACGAGCTGGAGCAGGCCTTTCGCGAACTCGACGAGGGCACGTTCATACGACCTCGATGATATCGGGCTTCCGATGCGCGGCGGCCTGACGCCTGTCAGCTGACCAGGAGACTCTCCACCTGCGCGTCGTACAGCCTGCGATAGACGCCGCCCGACGCGACCAGTTCGTCGTGGCGGCCCTCCTCGACGATGCCGTCCTCGGTCAGTACCAGTATTCGGGCGGCGTGGCGTATGGTCGCGAGTCGATGCGCGATGATGAAGGTCGTCCGGCCCTTTGACAACCGTTCCAGCGACTCGCGTATCGCCAGTTCGCTCATCGTGTCGAGCGAGCTCGTCGCCTCGTCGAGTATCAGTATCGGCGGATTCTTCAGGAACATCCGCGCTATCGCAATGCGCTGCTTCTGGCCACCCGAGAGTTTGATGCCGCGCTCGCCCACCAGGGTGTCGAAACCCTGCGGCAGGTCCCGGATGAAGCCAAGCGCGTTCGCCGCCTCTGCGGCCTTTTCGATATCGGCATCGGATGCACCCAGCCGGCCGTAGGCTATGTTGTCGCGTATGCTGCCCGAGAACAGGAACACGTCCTGTTGCACGAGGCCAACGGCCTGCCGCAACGAGGCGATGGTCACGCTGCGTATGTCCCTGCCGTCTATCGTTATCGAGCCTTCCTCGATGTCATAGAACCGGGGAATCAGCGAACAGAGTGTTGTCTTGCCGGCTCCGGATGGCCCGACGATGGCCACGGTTTCGCCGGCGCCGACGAGAAGATCGACGTGCTCGAGTACCCGGTCCAGCCCGTCACCATAACTGAATCCGACGCCGCTGAACTCGACATTGCCCCGAATGTCGCGCAGTGGGACCGCATCGTGAACATCGACGATGGTCGGCTCGGTATCGACAATCTCCAGGAAGCGGCGAAAACCGGCCGCCCCTTCCTGAATCATCTCCATCGACCGGACCAGGGTTTCGATCGGCTGAAAGAACCTCGATACGTACAGGGCAAAGGCGACATACGCGCCGAGCGTGACGGAGCCGCGGAACGCCGCGTATCCACCGGCTATCAGCACGATGACCAGGCCGAGGTTGCTCAGGAACGAAACACCGGTATTGAACACGCCGATGTGCCAGACCGAGGCGATGCGTGACGACCGGAACTGTTCGTTGCCCTCGTCGAAGCGAGCGGTCTCGAAATCTTCATTGACGAATGCGCGCACGACGCGCACGCCGGAGACGCTTTCCTCTATATGTTCGTTGATCACCGCCATCGTTTCCTTGTTGCGCTTGAAGGCGCGCATGAATTTCTGGCGGAACGTCAGCGAGAACGCGATCAGCGCAGGCACGATGGCGAATACGACGAGCGCCAGACGCCAGTCGATGGTCAACATGACCAGGAACGAGCCGATCAGCCGCACGACGGCCATCAGCATGTCTTCGGGCAGGTGGTGCGAAATTTCCGCTATGTCGAAGAGGTCGCTGACGATCCTCGACATGATCTGTCCGGTCTTCGTGTCATCGAAGAAGCGCGTGTCCAGTGTCTGCAGATGCCGATAGATGTCACGCCGCAGGTCCCGCTGGATATTGACACCGAGCACATGGCCATAGTAGCCGACTATGAACTCCAGCGCAGCGCGAACCGCGTACAGGACAACCAGCAGTACGGCGAAGCGAGCCAGGCCATGCAGGTCTCCGGCCGGCACGATCACATCGACGACCCGTTGTGTGGCCGCCGGATAGACAAGGTCGGCCAGCCCGAGTCCCAAGGCGCATGCCAGATCAAGAGACAGCAAGGCCCTGTAGGGCTTGTAGTATTCGAGGAATCGTTTGAACATGGTGCGGCATCGTAGCGCCGGAAAGCCGGTCGTGTAAACGGCCCGGATCAATTGTACTCATTGTGTAGTCGTCGCCTATTTGACAATCCGCCGACGCAGCATGTATTTTGTACCGATACCAAAGCAGAGCGAATCGGCCCGAGAGCCGTACACGCATTTACCCGAAGGAGCCGAACCATGAGCGCAGGCATTGAACTGACTTCAAAGAATTTCGCGGCGGAGGTGGAGCAATCCGCCGTTCCGGTGCTTATAGATTTCTGGGCCGAATGGTGCATGCCCTGCCGCATGATCGCGCCGCACATCGATGATCTGGCCAAGACCTACGCCGGCAGGCTCAAGGTCTGCAAGGTCAATGTCGACAACGAGACCCAGCTGGCGGAACGCTTCGGCATCGTCTCCATACCGACGCTGATGGTCTTCAATGGCGGCACGTTGATCAAGCAGCAGGCCGGCGCTCTTCCCAAGAACGCCATCGAGAGGCTGTTCGCCGACCTGCTCAAATAGCGTCTAGGCCAGTCGCTGGTCCTGGTGGTGGGTATGCGCCGTCTGATCTTCGATGGCGCCGACCACGGCGCGCAGGGCCAGCGTGTATGAACGCCACCCGAAGCCCGCGATGGTGCCGGCACAGACCGGTGCGAGCACGGACGTGCGCCGGAATTCCTCGCGTGCGTCGACGTTGGTAAGGTGCACTTCAACGACGGGATACCTGACCGCGGCTATCGCGTCGCGGAGGGCTATGGAGGTATGCGTATAGGCTCCAGGATTGAACACTGCCCCGGCCACCGTTCCTATGCCGGCGTGCAGTCTGTCGATCAAGGCGCCTTCGCTGTTGGACTGGAAGAACTCCAGCTTGACTCCCAGCTCAGCAGCCAGTTCCCTGAGCCTGTCTGCTATTTCGGTCAGTCCCATCGCGCCATATATTCCTGGTTCACGCGAGCCCAGCAGGTTGAGGTTCGGGCCATTCAGCACCAGCAGTTCAAACATCGATGACTCCTTCGGGCATCAGTATCGGGCCATATTCCGGCCTTTTCAAGCAGTTACTGTCGACAGTAACTTGATTCTTTCCCGGGGCTGTGCTACGGTCTCTCCATGGTTGCCACTTCACAGGTACCAGCCTCTCCACTTCGCGGCGCTTCGTCCGCATGCTGCCCCTTTTATTTTTATTACAGCTACAAAGCATAGGGCTCCTTCACGGCGCGGCCGGGTGGGTGAGCCCGTAGCGCCACCGGCCGCCCTGTCGTAGAGCTGTTCCTACTCGACAGGCCCCGTACCGAGCGCCGCGACGGCTGACTCGATGCGGTCGAGAGCCGAATCGATGGCGGCATCCGACGCCGCGAACGACATGCGGATACAGGCATCGTCGCCGAAGGCAGAGCCGGGCACCAGCGCCACACCGGCTTCCTCCAGGAGGTACAGGCAGAAATCATCGGAGCTCTCGATGCGCACGCCGCGCCATTCGGAGCCGAAGAACGCCGACACATCGGGAAACAGGTAGAACGCGCCGTCGGGGGCGCGTACCTTGAGTCCCGGTATGGCGGCGAGCCTGCCACAGGCCCG